>Ga0308169_10000397_pt1 | contig 68497 bp, 73 predicted proteins | sample PhyBR1_2_FD_202139 | JGI IMG/M metagenome (GOLD analysis project Ga0308169, IMG submission 202139) | Phyllosphere microbial communities from UC Gill Tract Community Farm, Albany, California, United States - DLSLSB.R1 | ecosystem: Host-associated > Plants > Phyllosphere > Unclassified | place... | reverse complement strand
GACGTCCCCATCGGCGTCCTCGCCCAACAGCACGGGTTCGTCTCCGCCAGCCACTTCAGCCGCATCTTCCGCGAAGAATTCGGCACCACACCCCGCCAATGGCGCAACAACACCACACCTCGCCTCGATGGGGCCCAGGACGAGAGCCGACTGGAGCTCTCGCAGCAGATCAGACCAGAGGAGACGTACGGATGAACGATCCTCTGTCTGACCTCACCGTCATCGACTCGGAGGAAGTTCGAGCATCGGATATCCCTCGCGCGCTGACGGCCGCATCGATTCTGTACGAGGACGGGGCTACGCAGGCATTCGCCGAGAACGGCAAGACCGTGTATGTCGAGAACGGAAGACCCACGTTGGGGGAGTGGTACGTGGATGCAGAGGGGCAGTTCTGCTCCTTCTGGCCGCCGGACTACCGAGCGTGCTACGAACTGCGCTGGCTCGTCGAAGACGAGCGGATCACTGGTCTCCGCTTCCGCCGCGGCTCCTACAGCGCCGTCGGTCGGTACCAGTTTCCCGGGCCTGACAATGCTGTCAAGGAATGAGCAGGGCGTCTCGGCAACGGGCCAGAAGCTCGGAGAGACGGGCGCGCTCCACCGGCTCGACCTCCATCGTCATGCGTTGAACAACCGAGGACACTTCTTCATGCGCGCGTTCGAGGATGAGCTCTGCGGTGTCGTTCAGCACCACGCTCCGTTCTCGCCGCGGCCCAGGATCACTCGAGCGGCTCACGAGTCCCCGCTTCTCCAGTCCCTGGAGCAGCACGTTCATCGACTGGCGGGACACGAACGCGCGCCGGGCGAGTTCAGAGCTCGTGATACCTGGCGTGTCCTGCAAGGCGGTCAAGCACGCGTATTGCGGCACGCTCAGCGCGAGCGGGCGAAGCCGATCGTCCATTCGCTGGTTCAGGAGCGACTGCGTCTCCTTGATCAGCACCCCCAGCGACTCCGGGCTCCGGTCCAATGCATCCATGTCAATAGTTTGACACACACTCCATTGAGTGTCAGGATATTGACACTGGCGTTATTGAACAGAACAGGAGCCTGCTCATGGCAGCAACAACCACCGGCCCGGACTTCGTCTCTTTCCAGGTGCGGGACCGCGCCGTCTCCGCGGAGTTCTACGACAAGCTCGTCGGACTCACGCGGCTCCCAGACTCGAACCCGGCAGCGACCGTCTTCTCCGCAGGAGGAACCGCGTTCGCCGTCCGCGACCCGTTCCCGGGCGTGGATCTCGACGCGATCCCTCAGCTCGGTGCCGGCATCGGCGTCTGGTTCCACAACGATGACGCGGAAGGTGTGCAGGCACGACTCGTCGACGCGGGAGTGCCGATTGTGCAGGAACCGGTCGAGGGGCCGTTCGGCCTGCAGTTCTCGTTCCGAGATCCCGACGGCTACGTCGTCACGATCCACGCCCGCGCCTAACACCACCATGGCGCAGCACACCCTCTCGGTCCCAGTGCTCGGGCCGTGGTCGTTGCGCACCAGCAAGCGGTTCTGGGAAGAGTTCACACCTACCGCGATCGAATCCGGCGGCGACCCGGACGTCCTCTCCGCACGCTTTGTGAGCGAGCACGACTGGACGTCTGTGTCCGCCCACGTCACCCAGAGCGGGGAGAGCACCCAGATAGGTTTGTCCGGCCCGGGCGATCTGGCCGCAGCCGCTGAACAGGTGCGGCGCTTCCTCTCTCTCGATGTGGACGCGCGGGGATGGCCGGCCGTAGGCGATCGCGACCCGATCATCGCCACCGCCCAAAGGGCTCTCCCCGGATATCGCCCGTGCGGCTTCCATTCCCCGTACGAAGCCGCTGCCTGGTGTGTCTTGTCGCAGCGCACTCGCGTCCCAGTCGCTGCCCGACTCCGCCGCGACCTTATCGTCGCGCACGGCAACGACGGGGCCTTTCCCGCGCCCGATGCGCTCATCCGCGCCATCGACGCCAGAGAGCTGGACCTACCCGGTCGGAAGCCAGAGTATCTCCGAGCTGTCGCAGAGGCCGCACTCACCGGACTGCTCAACGGTCCTCGGCTCCAAGCAATGCCCGAAGAATCGGCTCGCCGCGACCTGCTCGCGGTGACAGGCATCGGCCCGTTCGCCGCGGACCTCATCCTTATCCGCGGCGCCAACGCCCAGGACATCCTTCCGCGCGCGGAACGCCGCCTCCACGCCGAGATCTCCTACCAGTACGGGCCCGAATCGCTGCTCGAGGAGGTCGCGGAACGCTGGCGCCCCTTCCGCTCCTGGGCCGCCGTCCACCTCCGTGCGCTCCGAGAGCAGCGCACCCACGAGATGGGCTGACCGATGACCCTACAGCTCTTCGATAGTGGAACGTCATCGCTGCGCACGTTCGCGCCCCTGCGACCGGGCCACGTCGGCATCTATCTGTGCGGTCCGACTGTTCAGGCTCCGCCACACGTCGGTCATCTCCGATCCGCAGTGGTCTTCGACCAGCTGCGACGATGGCTCCAGATCGGCCACGATCTCGACGTGACCCTGGTGCGAAACATCACCGACCTGGACGACAAGATTCTTGCCGCGAGCCAGACGGTGGGCGTTCCATGGTGGGCGTGGGCGGCTCGTCATGAGAGGGCGTTCGCCGACGCTTATCGCAAGATCGGTATCTTGCCGCCGACGATCGAGCCGCGCGCGACAGGGCACACCGCCGAGATGCTTACCTTCATCGACCGGCTGATCGCCCGAGGCCACGCGTACCGAGCGGGAGGGGAAGCGGGGGACGTCTACTTCGACGTCTCATCATGGCCCGACTACGGGTCTCTGACCTCACAGGAGCACGGCACTCTCCGCGGAGACGAACATACCGATCAGGCAACAGAGAAACGTGACCCTCGCGACTTCGCGCTCTGGAAGTCGGCTCCCCCGGACGCGGGGGCCAGCGAGGAGATCGTTGCTCCTGCGGCATGGGCTTCGCCTTACGGGCCGGGACGCCCCGGATGGCATCTGAGCTGCTCGACAATGATTCTCCGCTACCTGGGAGAGAGCTTCGATATCCACGGTGGCGGGCTCGACCTGCGCTTTCCTCATCATGAGAACGAACAGGCGCAGTCCCGTGCCGCCGGATACGGATTCGCGCGCTACTGGATGCACAATGGCTGGGTCACGTCCGGCGGCGACAAGATCAGCAAGTCTCTCGGCAATGCGACACCCCTCGACGAGCTACTGCAGCACATGCGTCCTCTCGACCTGCGCTACTACCTCGGATCGGCCCACTATCGGTCGAACCTGGAACTGACCGACTCCGCCCTGCGATCCGCCACGGCGGCGATGCGCAGGATCGAAGACTTCATCACCCGGAGCACCAACCACTCCAGGCGCACGGCGGACGCGGACATGCTGCCGGTCGCATTCCGAAACGCCTTGGATGACGACCTCAACATCCCCATGGCACTCGCGGTCCTCCATGACGAGGTCAGGCAGGGCAACACCGCCCTCGCCCAGCACGACGCGCGGGCCGGTGCCGACGCATTGGACGCCGTGCTCGCCATGACTGGCGTCCTCGGCATCAACCCGCGCGACAGCCCGTGGGACGAATCAACGGCCACACCCCCGCTCGCCGAGCGCGCACTGGAGGCCCTGATCGCACAGGCGCTCAACCAGCGAGCCCAGGCCCGTAAGGCCAGGGACTTCCGTACGGCAGACCGTATCCGTGACGAACTCGACGCCGCCGGGATCGTGCTCAACGACAGCCAGTCAGGTACGACATGGGGCTTCACCGAAGGCGATACCTCATAGCCCGGAACAACAACAGGAGGATTCTCGAAGTCACAGCCCACTCCCAGGCTCACGGGACCAAACCGCGTCACCCCGGCGTTATCAACAGTGACGCCGCAGCCAGCGGCGCCGAACAAGGAGGACATTGTGTCGCACGATTACAGCAAGACTTCTGAGGCCCTGAGCCGCCTCAACGACCAGCAGTACCGCGTCACCCAGAAGGACGGCACCGAGCCGGCCTTCCGTAACGAGTACTGGGACAACCACGAGGACGGCCTGTACGTGGACGTCGTCTCCGGACAGCCCCTGTTCTCATCCACCGACAAGTACGACAGCGGAACCGGATGGCCCAGCTTCACCAAGCCGGTCGTCGCTGACGCCGTCCACACGAAGACGGACCGATCCCTCTGGATGCCCCGCACCGAGGTCCGCTCTACCGGGGCGGACAGCCACCTCGGGCACGTCTTCGACGACGGCCCCGCGAACGCGGGCGGCCTGCGCTACTGCATGAACTCCGCCGCGCTGCGGTTCATCCCCGTCTCCGACCTGGAGGCCGAGGGGTATGGAGAGTTCCGCTCACTGTTCGAGACCACCACCACGACCACGAAGGAGCACACATCATGACCAGTGGAATTCACGACACCGGAGAGGTCACCCGCACACCCGGCACCGAGACGGCCGTCCTGGCCGGCGGCTGCTTCTGGGGCGTGGACGAGCTCATCCGCAAGCAGCCGGGCGTGATCAGCACCCGCGCCGGATACACCGGCGGGCAGAACGATCACGCCACCTACCGCAACCACCCCGGCCACGCCGAGGCCGTGGAGATCGTCTTCGACCCATCGAAGACGACGTACCGGGACATCCTGGCGTTCTTCTTCCAGATCCACGACCCGTCGACCCTGAATCGTCAGGGCAACGATATCGGCACCAGCTACCGGTCGGCGATCTTCCCGCTCACCCCCGAGCAGGAGCAGGTCGCCAAGGAGACGATCGCCGACGTCGATGCCTCCGGTCTGTGGCCAGGATCGGCTGTCACCACGATCGAGCCCGCCGGCCCGTTCTGGGAGGCCGAGCCCGAGCACCAGGACTACCTCCAGCGGTATCCGAACGGCTACAACTGCCACTACCCTCGTGCCGGCTGGGTCCTGCCCCGCCGCATCCAGGCGACCGAGGCTTCCGTCTGACCATGTCCACGTGGGGGCGCGTCACCGCTGAGCCGGTGGCGCGCCCCCGCGTCATCAGTGACGGAGGAATGATGCGGAACGACCGTGAACGAAGATGAAGACAACGCGGTGGAGCGACGTCGCGCAGCGTCAGCCGCAGTCCTCACATGCGCAGACCTGACCGATGCGCTCGGCCGGAAGCACCGTCACCGCGCCCATATCACCGGGCTCGTCAGTCCGGCACCCGAACGCATCCTGTTCGGGCGCGTCGCGACGATCTCCTTCTTCCCGACCTGCCACGCCGCGCTCGACCCGGAGGAATACACCTTCGGACGGCTGTTCCACCAGGCCGTCGACGGATCAGCAGCCGATCCCGGCAACACGGTCCTCGTGATGGCCAGCAACGGCCACAGCTCGACGTCTCTCGCCGGTGGAACGAAGCTCTCCCGTGCGACCAACGTCGGCCTCGCCGGCGTCCTGACTGACGGACGCCTTCGTGACTTCGACGAACTGGCCGCGGAACCGTTCGCCGCATGGTGCTCGGGAGAGGCCGTCGCCTGGGGTGGAGCAGTGGTCACGCCGTTTCAGGCAAATGTTCCCGTCGTCATCGAAGGAGTGGGCATCTATCCGGGCCAGTACATCTTCTGCGACTCATCGGGAGCCGTCGTCATCCCCGACAGCGACATCGACGAAGTGCTCGAGACCGCCCATCAGATCCGCGCCGACGACAGCGCGTCCCGTGACCTGATCGCGCGGGAAGGTCGCAACGGAGGCCTGACACGCGAGCGGTGATCTCACGGTGCCGGTGGCGTGGTGTTGTTGCGCCATTGGCGGGGTGTGGTGCCGAATTCTTCGCGGAAGATGCGGCTGAAGTGGCTGGCGGAGACGAACCCGTGCTGTTGGGCGAGGACGCCGATGGGGACGTCGATGGTGGCCGGTGCGGTCAGGGCGTCGCGGACGCGACGCAGGCGCTGGGACTGGATCAGCTGCGCGAGCCTGATGTCCGCGCGGGACATCTCTGCGTAGAGCAGACGCTCGGACACGTGCAGGTCCTTCGCGATCCTGGCGGCTCCGAGGCCGGGGTCGGTGAGGTTGTCGAGCACGTAGGTGACGATCTGCTCGGCCAGCGGATACCGGGTCGTGGCGCGGTCGGGAGTGAGGGCGCTGAGCAGGGTGACTTTCAGCAGGTCGGCGACGGGCGCGAACACGTCGACCTCGTCGCGAAGGCTGAGTTCGGAGTCCATCACGCCCCCGAGCACGGACCGCAGCAGCGCCGCCAGCGAGGTCCGCTCCTGCAGGTCGACACCCGAGACCTCAGCGACCTGATCCGCCGTCAACCCCACCACACCCAACGGCACCTCGACGATCATGCGATCGGCATCCTCGGTGGGCATCGCGCTCTCCACCGTCGAGCGGGGGACAACGACGATGCTCCCGGGGGTCAGCTCAGCGTCCCGCCCCTGCAGCGACAGGACCGAGGCGTTCCGACGCTGGTAGATGACTAACAGGTGGTCCTCGCTGCGACCACGGGGAGAGCTGACCGTCATCACAGGACTGCTTCCTCGATCAGCTCATAGATGTTCGCCCGGCGGAGGTCGCTGGCGTGAAAGACGAGCCCGTCGCCCCGGTGCGGTGGCTGCTCTGCGACATGCCGCACGCACGCGGCGGCGAGATCTCGCTCGGCCGGTGACATCACCACGACTCCAATCACGGTCGTGTCCGCGCCGACGAGATTGGTGGCGCTCCTGCTCACCTCACCGACTACGCCCGTCGCCAACCTGTGTACTCGGGCTCGAGACATCGTGCCGGCACCGTCGAACGCCACCACCACCGTTCCGGGCCGAACGATGTGCAGCGCGGCGGTCACCTCATGCTCGATGCGTGAGGCCAACGCCCGTCGAGCCCGGATGCCCAGGCCCCTACGAAACCGATAGGCCGCCACGACCAGGCGCTCGTCCTCAGCCACCCGCTCCGCAAGAGGCGAGGGAACGAGCATCAGAAACTCTTGCGCGTCACCGAGCTTGACAGGCAGGTCCACCGAACGCCCCTCTCCTGCGGAGCGCGCAACGTTCTCGACGGGCGCGCGTGGGCAGCCGCACCGAGCCCTCGGCTCGGACGTTCTCGCGCACACGGAAGATCCGTGAGCCGCGTGGCTTCCCGCACATCATGACCACTAGCCTACGACGACAGAAAAGGACTCGCCAGACCAAAGTATGAGCCGGACGTCGATCGATGAGAGGTGTCGTAGGTCTGAAAAGCAGGGCGCTCGGATCGCCTTAGGTGTTTCGGGTCGACTTGGATAAGGACTTCGAGGTCCATTATTGTGAAGGTGTGAGATGCGAGCGTCCCGCTCCGCTGGACTTCACTGGGCCGGCCGGGCTGGCATCGCGTGACGGACGACTTCGAGTCCTGCGGACGGAGGAGACTACCCTGGAGGCGTGACTGCCGACGGAACGAGTGCGCGCCGGTTGACGCCGAAAGGGGCGGCAACGAGGGCGCGTATCGTCGACGCAGCGAACCAGCTGATGTATGAGCGAGGCGTTGCGGCGACGACCCTTGCCGACGTCCGAGCCGCCAGCGCGACATCGAAGTCTCAGGTTTATCAGCACTTCGCCGACAAGGACGCACTCGTGAAGGAAGTCATCGAGACCCGGGCGGAGGACGTCCTGACGCAGCAGCGCCGGCGCCTTCGACGGGTGGAATCCCTACGTGGGTTCGAGCTGTGGCGGGATGAGCTCGTCGAACGCAACGCGCTACGCAACGGCGCGTACGGGTGCCCGCTCGGGTCTCTGGCGAACGAGATCGCAGACCACAACGAGGATGCCCGCCGGGCGATCGCTGCCCACTTCGATGAGTGGCTGGAGATGCTGATCGATGCCGTGGAGAGGCTGAAGACACGCGGCGTGTTGCGCAGCGATGCGGACTCGCGAGCGCTTGCCAGTGGGCTGCTATCGGCACTGCAGGGAGGTTATCTTCTGGCGAAGGCGAGTCGAGATGTTTATCCGATGCGTGCCGCTCTCGACATGGCTATCGCACAACTCGGGGCCTACGCGACTGAGACCGACTCCTCAGCCTGATCCCGCCTCATCGCGAACGCAGTCATCCCCGCGAAGCTGAGGAAGAGGCGTTCACCGGCGTCGATGATCGTCGCCAGCACGTGGCTGCACGTCTTGCAGCGCACGACCAGCCCCGGGGCGTCCGGATACACGACTGCCTCGCCAAGGGGCGCGATACGCCCGCAACCTCCGCACCGTCCTTCGATCATCGTTGCATCGGGCACGAGGAACTGGGCGAGAGGTCCGGCGAGGATGTTCCCGTCGAGGTGGCTGGTCATCATAGGCCTCCGAATCGTTCGGTGAGGATGTCCTGCGGCGCATGGCCGAGCTTCACGAGCCAGGGCGCGACGGCTTCGACGAAGCCTGTCGAACCGCACACGAAAATGCGTGGGCGGTCTTCCGGAGGGAGCGTCCGCGCCGCGACAGCCGATTCTGTGAGCCGTCCGACCGGCTCCCGCCATCCGGCTGGCGCTCGTCGCGTGTACACGAGGTCGATGGCGAACGACCCGTCCGACAGCTCGAGGAGCTCCTGGTGGAAGTAGACGTCCTCCGGGGTGCGCACCGAGTACAGCAGCCGGAACGGAACGGGATCGGATGCGGCCGCATGAGACGCCGCCATCGCGTAGAGGGGCACGACACCTGACCCGCCGGCGATGAGCTGCACGGGGCGCTGGCTCTGTCCCGGGCGCCAGAGGAAGAACGATCCCAGCGGTCCGTGGACCTCGAGCTGGTCACCGACGCGCAGTTCACGGACGAGGAACGGAGACACCTCGCCATCGGGCAGCTCATCGACCGCGAGGACGATCGTTCCGCCCGTCTCGGAGGATGCGATCGAATACGAACGTGTCGCCTGATAGCCGTCCGGAGCGGTCAGTCGCAGATCGAGATGGCTGCCCGCCTCGCTCCCCGGCCACCCCGGGACATCGAGCACCAGCCGAACCGCAGTCGGCGTCTCTGGACGCACCTCCGAAACCGTGGCGACGAACCACGACGGCCTCACGCGGGGGCGAAGCGGAGCGAGCCGGGTCTGCTCCATCACCAGTAGCGTTCTTCCTTCCACGGATCACCGTAGATGTGATAGCCGCTCTGCTCCCAGAACCCAGGGTCGTTCGTCGGCATCATCGTCAATGCCCGGACCCACTTCGCGCTCTTCCAGAAGTACAGATGCGGGATCAGGAGACGTGCCGGCCCGCCGTGTTCTGCGTCGAGCGGTGCGCCTTCGGCCTCGGTCGCGATCCAGGCCTTGCCATCCAGGAGATCCTCAAGCGGCACATTCGTGGTGTAGCCGCCGTAGGAGTGCGCCATGACGTAGTCATGGGATGTCTCGACGTTCTCGAACAGCTTGTCCAGGCTCACCCCGCGCCAGGCCATGTTGAGCTTGGACCAGTGCGTGACGCAGTGGATGTCGACCGTGATGTCCTCGGCACCGAGCGCCAGGAACTGCTCCCAGTTCCAGTGATGCTCGGTACCGGTCTCATCGAGGATGGCGAAATCCCACGTCTCGGTATCGACATAGGGGGTCGGACCGGCGGTGAGCACCGGCCAGTTGTCGAACAGCGTCTGTCCCGGAGGGAGCTGATCATCGGGTCCACGCCGGCGTCCCGCGAATCCGCGAGTAGTGAACGACATACATCGCCCCTTCCGTCTTCTCTGGCTGTACACCACCGACGATATTGCGGGAGCTCTCTCGCTGATCGCCTGGTCCTGCGCGGAACTTGCCCATGACTGCAGGTGATGAGTCCCCGGGGTGAAAACGGGCCACTGTGCCGACCACACTGTGGAACAGGACGCCCCACCGGGCGACCTCGCCCCCCCCGCAAGCATCGAGAAGAAGTCTGTGACCATGTGCCCTGTTGCGCTCGGCATGCCGACCGTTCGCCATCGCGCGCGCTCGACGGTCGGCCGACCCGAGACACCGTTTCTCGTGGACAGGTTCGGGCGCACCGCGCGAGACCTGCGCGTATCGATCACAAGCGCCTGCTCGCTGCGTTGCACATACTGCATGCCGGCGGAAGGCCTGCCCATCGTCCCTCGCGGGGAGTTGCTGACTCCGGAAGAGATCGCGCGTCTGGTCACCATAGCCGTCCACGATCTCGGAGTCCGTGAGGTGCGCTTTACCGGCGGCGAGCCGCTTACGCGACCTGATCTGGTCGAGATCGTGCGCCAGACGACGACAGCCGTGCCCGGCCTGCCGGTGTCGATGACGACCAATGGGATCGGCCTCGACCGCAAGGCGCCGCAGCTTGTGGAGGCTGGACTGACGCGGATCAACGTGTCGCTGGACACGATCGACCGCGAGCATTTCGCCGCTGTCACCCGACGCGATCGCCTGCCTGCCGTGCTCAAGGGGATCGAGGCGGCACAGTACGCAGGGCTCAGCCCGATCAAGATCAACGCGGTGGCGCTGCGCGAGACCCTCGCGGATGCGCCCGACCTGCTGGCGTGGGCGCTTGCCAACGGCGTGCGGTTGCGGTTCATCGAACAGATGCCGCTGGATGCAGATCAGACATGGCGCAGAGACCACCTCGTCTCCGCCGAAGAACTTCTGTCTGTGCTCGGACGCCGATACCGGCTGACCCCGGCCGGGCGTGAAGACCCGTCCGCTCCCGCAGAGGAGTGGCTCGTCGACGGAGGCCCGGCCACCGTCGGCATCATCGGGTCCGTCACACGCAGCTTCTGCGACGCGTGCGACCGAACCAGGCTGACAGCCGAAGGCTCGGTACGTTCCTGTCTGTTCGGAGACGACGAGACAGACCTGCGCACGATGCTGCGAAGTGGAGCAGACGATGCCGCTATCGCCGACGCCTGGCGGGCGACGATGTGGGACAAACAGGCTGGGCACGGGATGGAAGAGAAGAGTTTTCGTCGACCGGCCCGTTCCATGGGAGCGATCGGAGGCTGACGATGTCACGCATACTCGTCCGATACTTCGCAGCCGCCGCTGAAGCGGCTGGCTGCGAAGAAGAGCACGTCGAGGCGACGACCCTCGGAGAGGCGAAGGACGCGCTCCTCACAGCTCACCCGGCACTCGAGCCGGTGATCGCAAAGGGGACATTCCTCGTCGACGGCATCGCCTCACGCGATCCCGCGCGACCGGTCTCCGCGCAGGTGGACGTGCTGCCCCCGTTCTCCGGCGGCTGAGCCAAACCACAAGCGGCTGAGGTCCGATCCACCGCGGGGGTCCACGTGTCGTGAACTGCATTCGTCTCCTGCGCTGCCATCCTCTTACGTGAGACGACCGCGGTGCTGCCCAGATCCTTGTCTCAGCAGGAATCGGAGTACAAGCGCTGGGGATGCATGCTGTCGCTCACCTCGTACACGGCATCGGATGATTCGCGTGGAATGTCCTCGCGCATGTAGCGGAGATGCCGTTCATGGGTGTCTGGGTGCGCCGGCTCACCGCCGTCGAGGAAGACGGTGAAGTGCCACGCCGAGCGCAGGCTAGAGCGCAGCAGTGACCAACCGTCGACAATCAGCATCCTGTCCTCAGGCGCGGCAGCGAGCTCGCTCTCAGGTCCGTTGTGGCGGAACATGCGCAGTATGGTTCGGACGGCGTCATCGTCCGTGAACGGGGCCGCGCTGAGACGAGTCGCGTGACGTCCCACTGCACGCAGCGCTGCCGCCAGGGCGTCGGCGAAGTGCATGCGGGCTGCAGCGTCCACGCCGTCGATGGCGACGAGTATCCGGCCGCGTGGGTTTCTGCTGAGGACCTCCTGAGCGAGCTCCTCCCAGACGGCTGTCCCAGTGGCACCTGAGGCGTTCGGAGACGAGGTCAACGTCGCTTCTCCGGCGGAACGATCAAGAGAGGATGTGTCTGCATCCTGTTCTGGTTGCGCACATCCTTGCCGACTGCTCTCGCAGCGGTCTGCATCCGCGCTCTCGAGATGGCATCGATGGTTTTCATCGGTCTGCCTGCTTCCGATTCGCATCCGCATGCTGAGGCAACTCCCGGATGAGTTCGAGGACATCGTCGGGAACGAGTTGTCCCAACGTTCCGCAGGAGTACACGCTGATCACGACCGTCCCATCGGGATCCAGCACGAATCCGGTCGTCTGCAACTGCGGCGGGTCCACGGTGACGAACGCTCCAGTCGCGGCGGTGATCTGCTCCACGTCCACGCTGTGTCCGATCGGAAAAGTCAGCCCATAGCGCGCCACGAGCTCCGCGGTTATCGGCTCCTCGTCCGCAGTCACCGCGACGACAGCGATACCCGCGGCGGACAAGCGTCGTAGGCCGCGCTGGAACGCACGCAGCTGCTCCACGCAAGACCGGCAGCCTGCTCCGCGAGAGAAGAGAACCACGCCGTACTGCCCGGCGAATACGGCCGGGATCGTTCGGCGTGTGCCTCCCACCTCGAGCAGCTCGAGGGCGGGGAACGCATCACCACCACGCAGCAACGACATCAGAGGCTCGCAAGAACGGTCCGAGCGGCCGCATCGGTGGGTGCGACGCGGGCGGCTTCTGACGGGGGAAGTCGGTTGCCATGAAAGTTGTGTGCTTCAGTCTCAATGCCAGTCATCTGGCGCCTCTTTCCTCGGTGATTGCACCATCGTTCACCCGGCGGGTTCGCTAGGTCGTGCGGTGTATCTACAACCCCACCCACTCCGATCTGCCGTCGGTGAAGTGCTGGTGCTTCCAGATCGGAACCTCTGCCTTGATCGCGTCGACGAGGTTCCCGCAGACGGCGAACGCCTCTGCCCGGTGCGGGGCGGCGACGACCGTGACCAGTGCGACGTCGCCGATCTCGAGGTGCCCGATGCGGTGAGCGGCGACGACATCGCAGTCCGTGGTTTGAGCGATCCTCGTGCACACGTCGATGAGGATTCGTTCCGCGTCGGGGTGCGCCTCGTAGTCGAGAGAGCCGACGTCCTCTCCGTGATCATGGTCGCGCACGATGCCTTCGAAGGTGACCACCGCCCCGTTCTTCCTACTGCGTATCCGTGTTTCCAGCTGCGTCTTGTCCAGCGGAGCAGCGGTGACGAAACCGATCGGGTCAGGCATGTCCGCCACCGGCCAGCTGGTCGTGCAGGTGTGGCAAGAGCGGCTCCAGTGCGATGAGGCCGTCTTCCACGCCGCGTGGCGATCCAGGCAGGTTGATGACGATCGTGCGTCCGGCGATCCCTGCAAGCGCCCTGCTGAGCGAGGCTGTCGGCGTCGCCGCGCGGCCCGCTGCACGGATGGCCTCGGCGATGCCGGGAAGTGCTCTCTCGATCACCGCGCTCGTCGCCTCGGGGGTGCGGTCCTCGGGATGCACCCCGGTGCCGCCGGTCGTGACGATCAATACCGGCTCGCTGGTGAGAGCATCCGTGAGCGCCTGATAGATATCCGCGTCAGCGACAACGACGGGCTCGTCTGGCCGATACCCGTGGTCGCGAAGCCAGTCTGCGATTGCCGGACCGGTGAGATCCTCGCGCGTACCGGCCGCGGTGCTCGTTGAGGAGACGATCACGACCGCCTGTCCGTGGTCTGCGGGCACGGATGCGTCTGCAACCCAGTGCCCGCGCTTTCCTCCGGTCTTCTCGATGAGGTGGATGTCTCCGAGCACGGCGGCCGGATCGACGGACTTGATCATGTCGTGCAGAGCGAGACCGGCGATGGCGACGGCGGTGAGGGCTTCCATCTCGGCCCCAGTCTTCGCCGTCGCTGCGACCGTGGCCCGGATCTCCACCGATGAGGTGCTGAGCTCGAAGTCCACGGTGACGGACTCCAGGGGCAATGTGTGCGCGAGGGGTACGAGTTCGCTGGTGCGCTTGGCGCCCTGGATGCCCGCGACCCGCGCTGTCGGGAGCGCGTCTGCTTTGCGCAGCTGGTTGGCGGCGAGCAGTTCCAGCACCGCCGGTGTCGTGTCGAGGCGGCCGGTCGCGATCGCCGTGCGCCGAGTGATCGCCTTCCCGCCGATGTCGATCATCCGCGACCGGCCGTGATCGTCGAGGTGCGGCAGTTCGTTCATAGATTCCAGGTCTCCACGCGTGTCCCGATGTCGAGGGTGACGGCATCGATCGGGACATCGATGAGCATGTCGGATGCCGCCATGGCGGCGACAAGGTGCGAGGAAGGGCCGCCAACCGGTGCCACCCGGCCTCCAGGCAACCCCACACCACGGCGGAACTGCCGTTTCCCGGCGACAGAGGTGAGAGGCTCGGCCAGGGTCCGCGGCTCGGGCTGTCGCGCGTGCAGTCCTGCTGCCTCACGGAGGACCGGCTCGATGAAGAGCATGAACGACAGCTGCGCGGACACGGGATTGCCTGGGAAGCACACCACGGGAACGCCTTTGTAGATGGCAGTGGCTTGGGGGCCGCCCGGCTGCATCGCGAGAGTATCGACGTGCGCCCCGAGCGGCTCCAGAAGCTCCCTCACGACTTCGTAGTTGCCTGCCGAGATGCCCCCGCTGGTGAGCAAGATCTCGGCTCCCGCCGCACACGACGCGTCGAGAGCGCGCGCGAACGCGGCCGTGTCATCGACGACACGATGCTCATCGACCAAGAGGGCGTCGGCGGTTCGTACCGCTGCGGCGAGTGCGGGGCCGTTGGCGTCGTAGATCTGGCCGGGAGCCAGAAGCTCACCGGGAGCGGCCAGCTCGCTTCCGGTCGAGATCACTGCGACACGTACCTGTGAGCGAACGGGGACGGACGCCACTCCCGCAGCTGCGAGCGCCGCCAGGTGGCGAGGAGCGAGCCGGAAGCCATCAGACAACAGAGGCTCACTGCCCGCGAGGTCAGAGCCGGCTTCACGCACGAACTCTCCGACGTCCGGCTTCCGCGTGAACGTCACTGTCGTTCCCTGGACGGTGGCGTGTTCGACAGGGACGACCGCATCGGCGTCGTCGGGGATCGGCGCACCGGTCATGACCCGGACGGTATGGCCAGGGCGAAGCGGCCCAGGTGTGCCAGGAGCAGCGGGGATCGCACCGCGCAGCGGCAGATTGCTTGGCGTCCGCGCGAGGTCGACCGTACGGACGGCGAAGCCGTCCATCTGTGAGTTCCGGAACGGGGGCAGATCTATCGGAGTCCGTATGGGGTGGGCAAGCACCCGATCTAGCGCGTCAGACAGGGCGACCTGCTCGACGGGGCGCTGGCTCACGGCGTTCAGGAGGGTGCGGACTCGGGCCGTGTGCTCAGCGACCGATGTGCGGGGCATGTCAGTACCTGCTCGCCGTGGGGTCGATGCGGACAGCCCAGGCATCGATGCCTCCGGTGAGGTGCCGCACATCGGAGAATCCGAGTTGGAGGAGCTGATCGAGCGCTTGGCGTGAGCGTGTGCCGCGGTGGCAGTACAGCACGATGGGGTGACCGGTGTCGAGTTCTGGTGCCCGGCGAGGGAGTTCGGTCAAGGGGATCAGCACGTTTCCCGGGATCGCTGCGATGTCGGCCTCCCACGGTTCGCGTACGTCGATCAGCAGCGGCGGGAAGGAAGCTGTGAGCAGGTCGCGCAGTTCCTCGGGCGAGACGGCGTTCTGATCGTCGGATGACAGCGGAGTGGTCTCGATGCTCTGCGCTGCGGCACGGGCGGACTCGTCGCGCCGGTAGGCGATCTCGCGGGTGCGGCCGGTGCGTGCGTCGTACGCGGCGACCCGGCCGATCAACGGCTCTCCGATGCCGGTGAGGAGCTTGAGTGCCTCGGTCGCCATGAACGCCCCGATGACGGCGCATACGCTCGGCAGCACGCCGATCATGTCGCAGGTGTCCGCACTGGAGTCCGGACCATGCGGGAACAAGTCGCGGTAGTCGGTGCCTCTGGCATCCCATGCCACGCCTGCTTGGCCGGCGTACCCCAGTGCTGACCCCCACACGAGCGGAATGCCGCGTTCGGCAGCAACACGGTCTGCCAGCATCACTGTTGCCGGGTTGTCGCTGGCATCGACGAGCACGTCCACACCGTGCAGCAGACCCTCGGCTGTCACGGCGTCGAAACGCCCCTCGACGGCGCGGAGCTCAGCATCAGGAGCGAGCGACGCGAGCCTTATGGTGGCTGAGACCGCTTTGCTGCGACCGATGTCGCCGGGCGTGTGCATCGTCTGCCGGTGCAGGTTCGATTCGGCGACAGTGTCGTCATCGACGATCGTGAGGCTGCCGACGCCTGCGGCAGCAAGGACCGGCAACAGGGTGCTGGCCAGCCCACCCGCGCCGATCACGAGCACATGCGCTCTCGAAAGACGCTCCTGAGCGGGAACGCCGAAGCCCGTGAGGACGCGCTGCCTCTGAAAGGTCGGAGAGAGCGGATTGACCGGCATGCCTTCAGGCTAGGGAGCCGGTCCCAGCGGGTGAGGTCGGAAGCGGCGAGACAGCAGAGAGCAGACAAAGCCCAGCAGTCGCAGGCCATTCTCACGACCTCGGCTACGGGAGGCTTGAGACAGGTCGGCAACTTCGTTCGCCTGACCGACCGTCTTTCAGAGGAGTTCCTGTCGTGCGTGCCCCCTCCCTCCTTGCGGCAGCCGCAGCGCTCCTTCTGCTCGCTGGATGCTCATCGCCCGGCACAGGAAGCGACGAATCGGATGTCGGGGCAAGCAAGGACGACATGACATCCGGAACGGTGACAGTGTTGGCCGCAGCCTCCTTGACCGACGTGATCGACGTCCTCGCCGAGAGGTTCGAGGACGCGAACGCAGATGTCGACGTGGTCGCCAGCTATGGCGGATCGTCGGCGCTCGCCGAGCAGATCGTCTCCGGTGCCCCGGTGGACGTGTTCTTCTCAGCGAATGAGGCGACGATGCAGTCTGTCGTCGACGCAGGCCTGGCTGCCGATCCGGAAGTGCTCGTCACGAACACGCTGCAGATCGCGGTTCCCGCCGGGAACCCTGCAGGGATCACCGGTCTCGCCGACTTCGCACGGCCTGAGCTGACAATCGCATTGTGCGACACCGCGGTGCCGTGTGGAGCCGCAGCGCAGTCCCTGCTCGACCTTGCTGGTGTTCAGGCCCAACCGGACACACTTGAGGAGGACGTGCGTGCCGCACTGACGAAAGTCTCTCTGGGTGAGGCCGACGCCGCACTGGTCTACGTGACCGACGTCGTCGCAGCAGGGAGCGCGGTGGAAGGCATCGATGTGCCTGAGGCGCAGCAGGTGATCAACAACTATCCGGTCGCCCTTCTTGCCGAGGCACCGAACCCCGACGCAGGACAGGCGTTCATCGACTACCTCCGCTCCGATGAGGCACGTCAGGTCTTCGAGCAGGCAGGCTTCGCGGCCCCGTGAACGCCGGCAGCCGGTCATCCTCGCCCTCGGGGTGATCGGTCTCGCGCTGCTCGTTCTCCCGCTGCTCGGACTCATCCTGCGTGCACCATGGGGCCAGCTGGGCGAACTCTTCGTTCGGCAAGAGGTACTGCAGGCGCTCGGGCTCTCGTTACTCACAGCGACGTTATCTACCGGCCTGAGTCTCGTCCTCGGTATCCCGCTAGCCGTCCTGCTGAGCCATTCCGTTCACTGGAAGGTCCTGCCGCGCCGCCTCTTGCGGGCGGCGATCACTATCCCGCTGGTACTGCCTCCCGTTGTCGGCGGCATTGCGTTGCTTCTCCTGCTGGGACGGCGAGGCATCCTCGGGCAATGGCTCACGCAGGTCGGCATCACTATTCCTTTCACCACCGGTGCCGTTGTGCTCGCGCAAACCTTCGTCGCGATGCCCTTCCTCGTCTTCGCCGTCGAAGGCGCGCTGCGATCAGCGGACCGCCGCAGCGAACTAGCCGCCGCCTCCCTGGGCGCCAGCCCGTGGCAGATCTTCCGCCTCGTGACGGTTCCGCTGACCGCGCCTGGAATCGCCGCGGGCGCCGTGCTGTGCTTCGCCCGCGCGCTCGGCGAGTTCGGCGCGACGATCACGTTCGCCGGCTCCTTCCCCGGCGTGACGCGCACACTCCCGATCGCGTCGTACCTCGCGATGAACTCGGACCCCGACACCGCGATCGCCCTCGCACTCGTCCTGCTCGCGGTATCACTGGGTGTGCTCCTCGCACTCCGCGACCGATGGCTGCCAGGCACCGCATGACCTTCGAGCTCACCGTCTCCGCACGTATCCCACGCCCCGCCTTCGACGTAGTCGTGGAGCTGAAAGCGGATCCCGGAAGTGTGCTCGCCGTCGTCGGACCGAACGGTGCCGGAAAGTCCAGCGCCATCGCGGCGATCGCAGGCTTCACCGAGTCCCACGGCACGATTCGACTGGGGGACAAGGATCTGGCCGGTCTTCCTGCTGACCAGCGAAGGATCGGCGTCATGTTCCAAGACCTGCTCCTCTTCCCTCACCTCACGGTGCGCGAGAACGTCGCCTTCTCAGCCAAAGTCCGCGGTGGGCGTTGGTCCGCCGCCCGGCGCAGCGCAGACCCCTGGCTGTCTCGCTTCGGAATGGCGGACCTGGCAGAGAGATACCCCAGTGCACTCTCCGGCGGGCAAGCTCAGCGTGTAGCGCTAGCCCGTGCCCTCGCATCCGAGCCGAAGGCACTGCTCCTCGACGAGCCGCTCGCGGCGCTGGACGTGGAGTTCCGGGATGAGGTGCGTGCCGACCTCGGTCTGCGTCTCCGCCAGTTCGCCGGTCCGACGATCCTCGTCACACATGACCGTGAAGACGTCGAGGTGCTCGCTGACGAGGTGATCGTCCTTGAGACAGGGCGCATCACGCAGCGAGGAAGCCTCGCCGATCTGGCACGAAATCCTGCGACCGCATGGATTGCCCGCTTCACAGGTGCCCAGGGAAGAAGGGACGCAGACGATGTCAGGTACGGATGATGACTTCCTCTTGGGGCTCGCCGGAGTATCGGGAACGATGCTCGGCACGTTCATCGTGGGCGTGTTCTTCTACATCGACTCGGAGATGCACCGCCGACTCGCAGCGTCGGAGGCTGCGGACCGGTATCTCCGTTCGTCGGTCCGCTGGGTCTTCACCGCCTACTCCATTCCGCTCCTTGTTCCGCTCGTGCTCGCGTCGCTTGATCCGCTCTGGGGCGCGCTGAGCTTCATCGTCCTCGGCATCCTCCTGGTAGCGATGACAGTGGAAACAGGACGTCGTATCCTCGCGAGGGGCGGGTCCGGCTCCTCACGCGCTCTATTCGTGAACGAATGGCTCTCGAGCGCCGGCATCGTCATCGCCATGGTCCTGCCATGGACATTGGGAGGCTGGGTGCCCGATCCGACTGAGTTCGTCCCCTCGCTGCTCATCCTTCTCGCGTGCGGCTTCGCGAGCACAGCGGCGCTGGTCATGACGCAGTTCGACGCGACGATGGGCATGGTGGACGCCGTCATGGGAGACAGAGAAGGCGCAAAGCCTGAACATCCGACAGAGAGCTGAGCCGCGCTCTTGCTTGGTCGCGAGGGGAAAGATGTCCCGACGTCTACTGTTCGTCTTCGTCGAAGGCGATGCGTGCGCGTTCAATGTTCGGCAGTTGCTCATCTGCCCAGGCGACGAGCGCGTCAATCGGCCCGCGCAACGTCTTGCCCAAGGCGGTGATCCCGTACTCGACGGCCACCGGCCGCGTGCTGATGACTCGGCGTTGCACGACTCCGTTTCGCTCCAGCCGACGCAACGTCGCCGTGAGGGACTTCTGCGTCACTCCCGGAATCGCACGCCGTAACTCGTTGAACCGACAGGGTCGCTCGCACAGTTCGTTGAGCACGCTGAGTGACCACTTGTCGAGCACCTGGTCGAGCAGCTCGCGATGCGGCGTCGCGATACGCAGCTCGCTTTCGCATACGGCGTCGGTATCGGCCATGAAACCAGGTCTCCTTGAAGTGTCCTTCAACTACCAAGTATCAATAGTAAACCACCAACGAAGAGGACCTTCTATGCCAGTCACACGCTTCAGTCCTGCCGGTCTCCAGCCAGGAACGCCGTATGATCACGTCGCCATTGGCACCGGCACGCGTCACGTGCATATCAGCGGCCAGATCGCCCGTAGTGCGGAAGGAAAGCCCATCGCGATCAACGATCTCGCGGGTCAGGTCGCGGAGGTTCTCCGCAACACAGCTCGTGCGCTCGCAGGCGCGGGTGCATCCTTCGACGATGCGCTTCGGTTGACCTTCTACGTCACCGAATGGGAGCCCGAAAAGATCGCACCTTTCATGGACGGGATCGCTCGGGTGGCTGAGGAGCTGAAGCTGCCTCAGCCCTTGCCGCCCGCGTCCCTGATCGGGGTCGACTACCTCTTCGAGCCGGACGTTCTCGTTGAGCTCGAAGTCACCGCGATTCTCGATTAGCCCGTGTTGTCCGACTGCACGACGTAGTGCGCGCGGCGCCTCTCACCGGACCGGTGAGAGGCGCCTTGGCAGGTCGGTCAGGCTGCGATGTGAGACACGAGGAACCAGCGGTCCTTGTCGAGACCTCGCTGGATCTCGATCGCGACGTCCTGACTGGTGAGGTCGATCCCGTCGAGGCCATCGACCGCTGCGCGGACGTCCGCGAGGAGCCTGTCGATGTCTGCGATCACCGCGTGCACGAGGTCGTCTGATTTCGCGAAGCCGACCGGAACGCTTGTCACGGAGCTCTTCTCGGCGACCGCGCTGACGCGGGCGTCGAGCGGAAGGCCGAGGGCGACGATGCGTTCCGCTGCCGCGTCGGCGAACTCGCCGGCGTTGCCTGCGATGGTGTCCAGCAACTCGTGGACGCCGACGAAGTTCGCGCCACGCACGTGCCAGTGCGCCTGCTTGGCGTTGATGGTCAGCGCCTGAAGGCCGAGTACGACGGGGGTGAGGAACTGCGCGGTCGCGACAACCGCTGTCGGGTCGCTCGCGGTCGTGGCGACGGTGTCTGTGCTGCTCATTTCAATCGTTCTCCCTGCTCGTTGGTTTCTTGATTCGGTGGATTCGGTCACGATCGGATGTCTGCGCCGGCTGGCTCTGATGCGGTTCGGGCTCGGAGGGCGGGGATGACGTCTTGTCCGATCTCCTCCATGACGTCTTCGACGTCTCGTCGTCCCGGCCGCAGCACGAGGTTGACGTGCGCGACCCCTGCCGCTGCCAGTCCGGTGAGGTAATCGGTGAGACCGGTGGTGCCGACTCGTGCACCGAGGCGGATCGGCTCGAAGGGAGCATCCGGGTTTTCAGCGAGGTCGAGGTAGAGGTTCGTCATGAACGGCTTGAGCGATATCGCCCGCCATTGCGCAGCGACGGCGCGCATCTGCGGACCTGCACGGTGGTAGGTCATGTGCGCGTCGAGGTACTCTGCCGCCCACGCAGGCGACTGCTGCGCGCCACCGATCCCGATCAGTGGAATCGTCCCGTCCGCAGGGGCGGGCAGGAATGAGTCCTGATCGATCCGGCCCAGCGCCGCCTGCGCCCAGATCTCACGCAGCACGCGCACACCGTCGCGATAGGTCTCTCCCCGACGATCGAAATCGACTCCGAAGAACGGGTACTCACCCGGCCTGTCGCCCGAGGCGAGGCCGAGCAGCAGCCGCCCACCGGAGAGGACATCGACGGTTGCAGCTTCCTTCGCGAGCGCAACTGGATGCCGCAAGGGGAGCACGATCCCCGCTGTTCCGAGCAGGATGTGTTCGGTCGATGCGGCGAGGTAGCCGAGGTAGGGGATGGGGTCGAAGACCTGTCCGGCGTCGCCGAAGTCACGCGGTCGCCACATCGGCACGTCCCGCAGCCAGAGCGCCCGGAACCCGAGCCTGTCGGCGAGCTGCGCACGCTCCTGATGCCGGGTCAGGTCAGGGAAGAGCCCGTGACCGGAGACGTCTCGTCGGGCGAGATCGTTGTCCAGGGGCAGCTCGATCCCGAGGGACAAGCCGTTCTCGGTGAGCGTGTCCAAAGCGGTCATGGCATGCTCCGTTCAGTACCAGGACGGCTTGTCGCCGTCGGTGCCGGGCTTGTTCACGCCAAGCGAGGCGCCGATGCTGTCGGCCGGGTTCTTGACGAGTTCGGCGACGAGCGCGCCGACGCTCTTGCGGGACACCTCGGTGCCCTGGAAGGGCTCGCCCTTCTGGGTCAGCTCGTAGTCGACCTCATCATCGTCGGACAGCCAGGCGGGACGGATGATCGTGTAGTCGAGGTCGGACTCCTCGATCACTTTCGCGGCGGCGCTGTACGTCTGCAGGTATCCGCCGTCGAGCATCTGGTGATTCCACTTGCCGTACTCGCCGGGAACCTCGTCGTAGATGCCGAGGGTCGAGATCCAGATCAAACGTCGCGTTCCCGCGGCGGTCAGCGCTGCGACGACGGCGCGGGCTTGAGCTTCGATGTCGCTTCCGCCGAGGTTCGCGTAGACGATGTCCTGTCCCGTGACAGTGCGTGTGAGGAGATCTTTGTCGAGCACGTCACCCTCGACGACCTGCACGCGGACGCTGGGAACATCCGGCAGGCTCTGGGGGCGACGCAGGTAGAGGGTCAGCTCGTTGGCAGGCTCCTCGAGGAGCGCGGCGATGGCGTGTTTTGCGATGCGTCCGCCGGCTCCGAGCACGGTGATCTTCGTCATGGACTTCCTCTTTCGTTTGTGTGGTCTTGGGGGATGGTCAGCGGTTCACGTCGACGACGATCCGGCCGCGGATGCGGCCGTCCAGAAGGTCATCGGCAACGGAGAGGGCCTCGCTCAGGCCGACCTCGCGGCTCATAGCGGGCAGCAAGTCCAGGTCGAGCTCGTCGGCCAGGCGGTTCCATGCTGCGACGCGCTTGTCGTGGGGCTGGGTGACGCTGTTGAGGCCGAGCAGGCTCACCCCGCGCAGGATGAACGGTGCGACGGTGGCGGGCAGATCCATGCCCTGTGCGTTCCCGCATGCGGCGACGGCGCCGCCCGCCTTCGTCCCGGCACAGGCATTCGCAAGGGTATGGCTGCCGACGGAGTCGATCGCAGCCGCCCAGCGTTCCTTGCCGAGCGGCCGGCCGGGCTCCGACAGCTCTGTCCGGTCGATGATCGTCATCGCGCCGAGGCGGCGCAGGTAGTCGGCTTCAGCGGGACGGCCGGTCGACGCAACGACCGAGTAGCCGCCGCTTGCCAGTAGCGCGATCGCGAACCCGCCGACTCCGCCGTTCGCGCCCGTGACGAGGACGTCACCCGCATCAGGGCTGAGGCCGTGCGATTCGAGGGCCATGAGGGAGAGCATCGCCGTGTATCCGGCCGTGCCGATCGACATGGCCTGCCGCTCCGAGATCGCGTCAGGAACCGGCACGAGCCAGTCCGCGCTCACGCGAGCCCGCTGGGTGAGGCCGCCCCAGTGCGTCTCGCCGATGCCCCATCCATTCACCAGCACCCGGTCACCAGGCGCATAAGAGGGGCTGTCGCTGTGTTCCACGACACCGGCGAGGTCGATCCCGGGCACCATCGGGAAGCGACGCACGACTGGCGCCTTTCCCGTGATCGCGAGGGCATCTTTGTAGTTCAGGCCGCTGTACGACACGCGCACCGTGACGTCACCGTCAGGTAGCTCGCTCTCGTCGAGTTCGCGCAGCGCTGCCTGGTGTCCGGCGTCGGTCTTGTCGATGGAGATTGCGCTGAACATCATGCTCTCCCGGGATGGATGCGGACAGATGCGAGGTAACCGGCGAAGAACACTTCCATCGGTCGGACGTCGCGGGTCAGGCGGGCGCGAAGGATCGCGCCTTCCCAACCCACCCAGAAGAACGACGCCAGTTCGTCGCAGTCGGAGCCGGGCGGGATCTCGTCTGCGTCTGCGGCCAGTCGCAGGCACGCCGCGACGCGACGTTCCCAGTCGCGAAGCACGTCTTCGAGCGCTTCACGGTAGCCGTCGGGGAGGGAGGAGACCTCTTGGCCGAGGTTGCCGACTAGGCACCCTCGTTCGAAGTCATGTCGCACCATGCCGGCCTTGGCATCGTCCACGAACCGCGTCAGGCGTTCCAGCGGCGACGGCCCCTCTTCGAGCAGCCATCGGTCGAGCTTGCGAGCGAAGTAGTCCGCATACCGTTGCAGCACCTCGAATCCGAACGCGTCCTTGCTGTCGAAGTAGTGGTAGAAGGAGCCCTTCGGCACGCCGACACGCTTCAGGACCGCGTCGATGCCGGTCGCGCTCATGCCCTGCGTTGTGAGGACTTCCATGCCGCAGCGCAACAGCGCTTCCCGCGTGTCTCCGTGCTCGCGAGGGATCTTCGGGGGCCGTCCCCGGCGTGGTCGAGCTGCGATGTCGGTCATGACAGCGAATTTAGACCGACCGTCTCTAAATAACTACAAGTGCGCGCAGAGCATGCAGAGATCGGCCATCTGATGCAGTAATCGGCCAGTGCGCTTGTCATTAGCTCAATGTCAGACGGGAGAGTCGTCATCGAATCCATGGCGCAGGCGATGGATGCTGCGCACCCGCTGTGTGCCCGCGGAGACTTCCTGCGGCCTGCCTCGCCCTAACCTTGCGTTGGACTCGCTGGAGTTCCTCTCCAACGTCACCTCAGAGCCACCACGCCTCTTGCAGGTCGAGGAACGGTATCCGTGCCGGAGAATGGGTGGATGCCTGAATCCTGTGCCTTCTGTGGGTCGCCGGGGCCCCTGACCCGCGAGCACGTTTTCGGTCAGTGGGTGAGCAGGATTGGTTTGGATCTCGCACCGATGCGTCATCATGCGGGTCCGTTGAATGCTCTGCCGCGCGTCATGGGGGAGCAGCCCCCATTCCGGCAAACGGTGAAGAGCTTCTGTGCTCCGTGTAATAACGGGTGGATGAGCAATCTCGAAACGGTCGCGCAGCGGGTGTTGACCCCGCTGATCCTGGACGAGCCCGGAACGATCACGCTCGAAGATCAAGCAGCGATCGCGACGTGGGTGCAGAAGACCGCGCTGACAGCGATGCTCCTGTCCAGCAAGGAACAGAGGGAGAACGGCTACGGGCTCTCTCCGTCGGAGTACAGGGCACTGTACGAACGTCGCGAGTTGATGCAACCGCTGGAGTTCAGTCAGTTCTGGGTCGGCAGATTCAAGGGAATCAACGGGTTCTCGGCTGTACGTGTTACCCCGCTGACGGTTCGCATTCCGGGGTTCCCCGAGCCGGCGCTGCCTCAGGGGTACGCGATGACGGTCGTCGTCGGTGCGCTCCTGCTGCACGGTGTGCGGTTCACCACTCCGGGTCTTCAGGCGGACACGACGACGGATCTCGGGATGCCACAGTTGTGGCCATCAGACACGTCGGTGACGTGGCCAGCTGGACGGACATGCACGGAGAAGTCTCTGCTCGCACTTGCAGACGGGGGTACGTTGCGTGCACTGGACGGTGAGGTGCGACTGCAACCTTGGTCCCACGCAGCTCACCTCCCGCGGAGTGCCTTCGAAAATGGTGCAGTCAAAGTCCCCGCGCTATGCCGCAAGCACGACATCTATTACCCCGTTGCGCTCTTGCGAGAAGCGCACCAGGGACGGTTCTACGCATTCATGGCTTCGTGCGAGTGCAGCGCCTATCTGATCCATACGGACTCTGACCGCGTCCGTTTCCGAGCCGCGGGTGAACCGGAGGGCATCGCGGCAATGTACGCCGACCTGACTGGGGACGAGTTCCTCATCGAGGATCAGGTCGGGGAGTTCGCCTGCAAGAGGCTGCCCGCCTGACGCGATCGGCCGTGGCAAGCGCTGGGAGGCGTACCTGCTGCATGTGACGGTCTCGATGCGAGTGATGTCCGCGGGTTACGGCTACAGATACCTATTACGCACGGTCGTTGCGGGCGACGGCGACAGATTGCTCTCGACCCCGCTGACGCGCTATTACGCCGAGGTTGGCACTCCACCGGGCCAGTGGCTTGGCGCTGGCGTCGCGGCGCTTGGCGGGGTGATCGCGGAGGGCGATCAGGTCACCGAAGGCCAGCTCGAACTCCTCCTCGGTCTCGGTCGGCACCCGGTTACGGGTGCTCCGCTCGGGCTGGAGTATCCGGCCTACAAGTCCGTGGCCGAGCGGATCGCGCAGCGCGTCGCCGCGCTCGATCCCGACCTTGGGCCGGCCAGCCGTGCGGAGGCGACCGTAGCAATCGAGGCCGAGGAGGCCGCACGCGGGACGCGCCGGGCGGTTGCGGGCTACGACTTCACCTTCTCCATTCCGAAGTCCGCCAGTGTGCTCTGGGCGGTGGCCGATGCGGGGACGCAGGCGCTTATCGCGGACGCGCATCACTCGGCGGTTGCGGAGGTGGTTGCGTTCATGGAGCGGGAGGTTGCAGCGACCCGCACGGGTGCAACCGGCCGCGACGGCGCGGTTGCACAGGTCGACGTCGCAGGTCTGATCGGCACCGCGTTCGACCACTACGACAGCCGGGCGGGCGACCCCCATCTGCACACGCACGTCGTCATCAGCAACAAGGTCCAGACCGTCCTCGACGGGAAATGGCGCAGCCTGGATGGGCGGCCGATGCACGCCGCAGTGGTCGCGCTCTCCGAACTGCACGAGGCGGTCTTCGCGGACCACCTCACCCGAATGCTCGGCGTCTCTTGGGAGGCGCGCGACATGGGCCGCGACCGGAACCCCGCCTGGGCGGTCACCGGGGTGCCGGAGGCACTGGTCAAGGAGTTCTCGACGCGTGCCCAGCACATCGACGCAGAGACCGACCGGCTCATCGAGCGCTACGTCGAGACGCATGGGCGGCGGCCGTCGCCGGCGACGATCATGAAGCTCCGCGCCCAGGCCACGCTCTCCACTCGGCCGGAGAAGGAGGTGCGGTCGCTGGCCGCCCTCACGGCTTCGTGGCGGGAACGGGCCGGGAGGGTGCTCGGGTCGGATGCGACCTCGTGGGCGCGCGGCGTGACGGCGAACGAGGAGCCGTTGCTGTTGCGTGCCGACGACGTGCCTTTGGACGTGATCGACTCGCTCGGGGCAGACGTCGTGGCCGCGGTTGCGGAAAAGCGCTCCACTTGGCATCGCTGGAACCTCACCGCCGAGGCCGCTCGGCAGACAATGGCCTACCGGTTCGCGTCGACCGAGGATCGCGAAGCCATCGTCGGAATGGTCGTTGACGCTGCCGAGGCGGCCTCGCTGCGCTTGACCCCGCCGGAGCTCGCATCCAGCCCGGCGGAGTTCCGCCGACCGGACGGCACGAGCGTGTTCCGTCCGAAGCACTCCGCGCTGTTCTCCTCCGAGGCGCTGCTGGCCGCCGAAGACCGCCTCCTCGAGCGCGCCCGCACCACCACGGCGCCGACGGTGCCGCTGACCACCGTCGAACGAATCACGAAGCGCCCCGACAGCAAGGGCCGGATGCTCGGAGACGACCAGGCGGCCGCGCTGACGAAGATCGCGGTCTCCGGGCGCAGGGTCGATGTGCTGGTCGGCCCGGCGGGGGCGGGGAAGACGACGGCGATGTCGGCGTTGCGGCGGGCGTGGGAGCACGAGCACGGGCGCGGCAGCGTGGTGGGGCTCGCGCCGTCCGCGGTCGCCGCGCAGGTCCTGGCCGATGACCTCGGCATCCAGACCGAGAACACCGCGAAGTGGCTCGACACCCACGACCGCACCGGCGAGACGTTCCGCAAGGGTCAGCTCGTCATCGTCGATGAGGCGTCGCTGGCGGGCACGCTCTCCCTCGACCGCATCACCACCTTGGCGGCGGAGGCCGGGGCGAAGGTGCTGCTGGTCGGGGATCACGCCCAGCTACAGTCCGTTTCTGCCGGGGGCGCGTTTTCCCTCCTCGTTCACGACCGCGACGACGCCCCGGAGCTGGTCGACGTGCACCGGTTCGTCAACGTGTGGGAGAAGACCGCATCCCTCGCTCTGCGGTACGGCCGCACCGACGTCATTGACACCTACGCCGAGCACGGCCGCGTGATCGGCGGGGAGACCGAGGAGATGATCGACGCCGCCTACACCGCCTGGCGTACGGACACCCTGGCCGGGCGAGCCAGCGTCCTCGTGACCGACTCCAACGAGTCCGTCCGAGCGCTCAACAACAGGGCGCGGGCTGATCTGATCCTCGATGGCATCGTGAACGCCCGCCGCGAGGTCGAGCTGCACGACGGCACGAGAGCCGCGACCGGGGATACCGTCATCACCCGCCGCAACGACCGTCGCCTGCGCGCCGGCCGGTCCTGGGTCCGTAACGGCGACAGATGGAACATCACCGAGGTTCGGGACGACGGCGCCCTCACCCTCCGCCGCGCAGGCAAGCGATGGGGCGCATCGGTCGTGGTCCCGGCCAAGTACGCGGCCGAACATCTCGACCTCGGCTACGCCGTCACGTCCTACCGGGCGCAGGGCATCACGGTCGACTCCTCGCACGTCCTGGCGGATGCGTCGATGACCAGAGAGACGTTCTACGTCGCTATGACCCGTGGCCGCGAAGAGAACATCGCCTACGTCGCTGTCGATAAGCCCGACCCCGCCCACGACGGCCTGCACCCCGGTGAGAACACCGAGGCCACCGCCCGGTCGGTGTTGTTCGGGATGCTGCGGCACGTCGGCGCCGAGCTGTCGGCGCACGAGACGATCACCGCCGAGCAGGACGCCTGGGGCTCAATTGCGCAGCTCGCTGCCGAGTACGAGACCCTGGCTGCTGCCGCACAACACGACCGCTGGGCCGCACTCGTCCGCTCGTCGGGGCTCAGCGACGACGACGCAGACGACGCGATCGCTTCACCCGCATTCGGCGCATTGACCGCAGAGCTCCGCCGGGCAGAGGCGAACCAGCACGACGTCGAGACCCTACTGCCGCGCCTCGTGGGAGCACGCGGGTTCGGGGACGCCGATGACATCGCGGCCGTCCTGCACTACCGCGTCGCCAAGGCGACCGCGCGGCCGGCGGGGTCCGGTCGCGCGCGGAAGGCACCACGCTTGATCGCCGGCCTCATCCCCGAAGCCACTGGCACAGTGCCGTCCGAGATGCGGCAGGCGCTGACCGAGCGACGCGACCTTATCGAGACCCGGGCCGATGTGCTCCTCGACACCGCGCTCACTGAGAAGCACGAGTGGATCACGAAACTCGGCCTCCAGCCGAAGCAGGCGCGAGCAGCCCACGCATGGCGGAACGCCGCTCGCACCCTCGCTGCCTACCGTGACCGCTACGGCGTCACTGGGCCTGCACCCCTCGGAGCACCCGCCGAGGCCGAGACTCAGAAGATCGACGCCGCCCGCGCCCGCGCCGCGCTCGACCGGGCTAAGAACCTCGCCCAGGCCGAGCAGCCTGACCAGGGGTCATCGCGCCGCACGGGCGCGCGGAGGGTCGGGCCGTCGTTGTAAGCGAGGATGGCTGCGCGGGCGTTGGTCGCCGTGTCGTCTTCGCTCCGGCCCTGGAGGTCGGGCATCATGGGTAGCACCATGACTGTTCGAGTCGAATCGGCGACACGTATCTCCTGACACCGTTCGCCAGGAGGGAGCTAGATGTGGCCGCCGATGAGGTCCCGGTCAACTTGGGGGATGCGACGCCCCGACACCTGCTGGTGGATTGGGCGAACGGGCAGGACGCGTGGGTGCGTCAGCTCACCGCTGAAACGATCCTCTCCCGGCAGACCCCGAGTGACGCCCTGCTGGACGCCGCCTACGCCACCTTCCTCGCCGAGAAGGGTCTCGGTGACGGCGACGCGCCCGAAATCCCGAAACTCGAGCTGGCAGCGGCAGATGCAGCAGAGGAGGACACGCTCGAACTGGTCAGTCTGGCGAGCATCGAAGGTGTCAACGCACTCGCCGCGGACCAGGAACTCGGTTTCGATTCGGAACTGACGGTGCTGTTCGGACAGAACGGATCAGGGAAGACCGGGTATGCGCGAATCCTGAAGCGGCTATCGGCAGTGCGAACGGCTGAGGACATCCTGCCGAACGCGCACGCCGTGCATCTCGACAGCCCGCCATCTCCCAGCGCAGACATCACCTATCGCCTGTCCGGCACCGAGTCGTCGGTGCGATGGCGCGACGAAGCCGGCCTGGCACCGTTCACTCGCATCAGTGTCTTCGACGCCAGTGCGGTGTCCCTGCACGTCGACAGCGACCTGGGCTATGTCTACACGCCCGCCGAGCTCGCACTGTTTGCCCACGTCGCCACAGGCATACAAGGAGTGCAGCAGCGGATCGCAGCAGAGGTGAGCACGTTGGCGCCAGGGAGCAACCCGTTGCTCTCACGGTTCACACGCGGCACGAAGGTGTACCCCGTGATCGAGACGCTCGGCGCCACCACCGACCTCGCGGACCTCGACGCTCTCGCAACATTGCCCGAAGGCGCAGAGGCCGATCGCGAACGACTGGAAGGCGAAGTCGCCGCGCTGCGTTCGAACTCTCTCGACGCGATCCTCTCTAGTTCGCAGGAGGCAGAGCGGCAACTCACACGCTTGCGCGGCATCCTCAACGCCGCGCAGAACTTCGACGCGGCCGCCTACGAGACGGCACGATCCAAGCTCGAACAGGCCGAGCAGCGGAGAGCAGAGGCACGGGAACAGCTCTTCAGCCAGGACGAACTGCCAGGACCGGCAGATGAAGAGTGGCAAGAGTTCATCGTTGCCGGCGACTCGTATCGACAGCACCTCGGCCGTGAGCACTACCCGACCACCGGCGACTCCTGCTTGTACTGCATGCAGGAACTCAGCCCGACGGCTCTGAACCTGCTCACTCGCTACCGCACGTTCCTGGACGAGACGCTCATCCGTCAGGTGCAGGATGCGAACGCCACCCTTGCGGCTTCAAAGTTCACCGTCAACGAAGCAGAACTGGCTCGCGCGATCGAGTTCGCCTCGGAGCAGCAGGACCGCGAGAAACCTCCTGCATGGGCAAGCCAAGCGGGTGAGGTGCTCGGGGCGATACGGGTCATCGCGCAGGAGACTGCGGACGGACAGCCCGTCGCTCAGAGCACCCTCCGCGAGGACGCACGAGCCGTTGGTACTGCCGTGTCAACAGAACTGGAAAGCACCAGTGCTGCCGTGCGGCAGATGGCAGATGACAAGGCCAACGCTGCTACCGCGCTCGCTGAGAAGCAGAGGGCCGTCTCGGAGCTGGTCGCGCGCATCGAGCTGAACCGAAACCTCGCCGCGGCCCGTGAGTATGTGCGACGTGCACGACGAGCTCAGCAACTCGAGAAGCTCTCGCGTGTCATATCGAACGGCGCATCGAAGCAGCTCACGGTGCAATCGAAACTCGCGAGCGAGGACCTTGTGAACAAGAACTTCGAGACTCTCTTCGCCGAAGAGTGCGCCCGCTTGCGCGCACCACAGGTCGCGCTCCGATTCCAAGGCAGGAGCGGGCAGGCTCAACGCAAGAAAGCAGTCGCGTCCTACAAACCGTCCGCTGTGCTCTCAGAAGGCGAGCAGAAGGTCTTGGCTCTGGCGGACTTCCTCGCCGAAAGCCGGATGCGTGGAACGAAAGCGCCGCTGATTTTCGACGACCCGGTGACGAGCCTTGACTACAGACGGCTCGACGAGGTCGCGGCCCGTATCCAGAACCTCGCCGAGACGCATCAGGTTGTTGTCTTGACCCACAACATCATGTTCGCGTCAGCGCTCATCGCGGCCCGACAGAACAAGAAGCTAAGAACACGGATCTATGAGGTCCGCGATGGTGGAGAGACCAAGGGGATCTTGGCACCGGACGTCGAGCCGAGGCTGGATACGCCCGCTGACCTCGCGAAACGGATCAATGCCAAACTGCAGGAGATACCCAGTGCCGAACCAGTGGTGCAAGATGCGCTCATCAAGGAGACGTACGACCTGATCCGAGCCTGGTGTGAGGCGTTCGTAGAGCAGGAGCTGCTGCAAAACGTCACGCAACGCTATCGCAAGAACATCATGATGACGCGCCTGTCCAAGATCGACAGTTCCCGACTCGACGACGCGATCGCGGTCATCGAACCTCTCTTTGACCGCGCCTGCGAGCGGATGACCGGGCATTCCCACGCAGCCGAGTACATGAGCACTAAACCGACCGTCGGAGATGTCCAGGAGGACTGGGAGAAGGCCAAAGCAGCGCGAGCTGCCTATATTGCAGCTTGAACGGTGAGGGCATCACCAAGGATGCACCATCGGCCAAGCCCGGAACGGCGAGGCTAGAGCCTGCGGGGTGGTCTCCGCATCGGATGGCTGACGCTAGGTTCGCGTGAGAACGCCTGCGAGCCTTCATCCGCAGAACCGAAGAGTGCGGTGATGTCTGCAGCGTCGGTGACAAGGGCGGCGATGCCCTCGTGCAGGAGCCGGTGGGTGCCCGCGCTGGCCGCGCTGGTCACGGGGCCGGGCACAGCCCCGACTGGCCGACCGAGTTCAGCGGCGCGCGCAGCGACGTTGAGGGAACCGGAGCGGTAGCCGGCCTCCACGACGACGGTCGCGCCGGACAGAGCGCCAAGGATTCGGTTGCGGGCGAGGAACCGCCATTTGGTCGGCGTCGCGCCGGGCGGCATCTCGCTGGCGAGAAGCCCGAGATCTCCGAGTCGTTCCAGCAGCTCACGGTTACCGGACGGGTAGAGCCGATCCAAGCCGCCGACCACCACCGCGAGGGTGTGCCCGCCTGTGGCGAGCGCGGCTCGGTGGGCGGCGGCGTCGATGCCGTAGGCGCCGCCGGCCACGATGATCCGTTCGGCATGCGTCAGATCGGAGGCGAGCTCGCCCGTGACGTGCTCGCCGTAGCTTGTGGCGGCGCGGGCTCCGGTGATCGTCACGCGATCTCTCAGCGGAGCGGTGAGAAACGACGTCACGCCACGAACCCACAGGGCAGTCGGGGCACGCTCGCCCAAGTCGTTGAGCGCGGTCGGCCAATCGTCGTCGCCCGGGATGAGGATGCGCAGCCCGAGGCGGTCGGTCTCTGCCAGTGCCTGCGTGACCGCGTGGACATCCAAGCGTGAGGTGACCTTGTTGCGCCACAGCCCGGCCTCGATCGCATCGACGTGCTTCGGGAACGCGCCGGTGCCAGCTGCCAGGCGGACAGTCTCGACGGCGCCGACCGCGGCGATGAGTCGGCCGGTCACCGCGTCGTCGGGCTCCAAGGTTGCAGCCAGAGCGACCCGTGCGGCGCGCTCGTCCTTCGTGAGAAAAGTGATCGTGACCATGCCGGCTCCCGTTCGTGTGTGCCAGACAGGTGCGCGAGCGCCACCCGAACGAGCGGGCGCACCTCTTACGGATGTCGCCGGTGAGTCGTACGCTGGAAGGAGACAGATTCCTCCTTGATCTGGCGTCCTCGCGGACAGGCCCTCGGGCCACTCTCTACGCACTGTCTCGTCACCTGACCGTGCCACGAGAGGACAACGCCATGATCCGACTGCTCTGGGCGCTCAGCGCCCACGCCCGCTACTACCTGCGGCGCTACACGCCCACCAACATCGCACTCGACGCGATCCGCACCCGCCGCGGCCTGAAATGGGGCATCCCCGCGATGCTCCTGGCCGTGCCGTACTTCCTCGCCGCGAACTACTGCCTAACCCTGATCGAGGATCGCGACCTCAGGTGGCTGAACCTCCTCGTGCTCGTGTTCTGCTGGAACGCGCTCAAGTTCCTCATCATGGGCCCGGTCAGCGTTGTGCTCCTCATCTGCGCTCGCATGGAGGAGTCGGCGACCCGGCGCCGCGACCGTCGTGCGCTTCGGCCGATCGAGCCTGCGGAGCCGACAACGGCGCACATGCCATAGAAGCTGCATCGCGACCTCGCCCGCACCGTTCGAGCGGCGAAGCCGCAACGGCACGCAGCGGTCTACATGCCCGGCGACGATCAACTCCGCCGAGGAGCAGGGCGGAAGAACAAACCCGCTCGTTTGTCCTTCGAGACTGGAGGGATGAATCAACACCAGTCCAGCCCGCACGGCCTGGAACCGCTCCTGAACATCGACGAACTCGCCGACTACCTCGGCGTCCCCGTCTCCACCATCTACGACTGGCGCACCAACGGCAAAGGCCCCCGCGCCTACCGCTTAGGCAAGCGCATCATGTTCGGCATCACCGACATCCGCGCCTGGATGGACACCATGCGCGAGCCCGCCGCCCCTACCGGCGCGGCCACCTTTCCCCGAGCAGGGGAGAGCGCACGTGGGTAGGCCCCGCACACCCATCGGCACCTTCGGAGTCATCGCCACCAGTACCCAGACGAACGGCAACCATGTGGCCCGCGCCCGGTACCGGGACTGGGACGGCAGCAACCGACTCGTCCAAGCCACCGGCTCCTCACGGGCCGCCGCGGAGCGCAAGCTCAAGCAGAAGCTCGCAGAACGCTCCCTCTACCAGCCCGGCTTCAACGGCATGAGCGCCGACAGCTCGTTCCCGGAACTCGTCACGTACTGGCTGGAAGACATGGAGATCGAAGACCGCCTCTCACGAACCACGAGACACCTCTACGAGCGCGACATGCGCACCCTCGTCCTCCCCGCATTCAAAGACCTCACCCTCCGGGAGATCGGAGTCGCCCGCTGCGACTACTTCCTCAAACAACTCGCCAAGCGCAGCTACAGCCGCGCCAAGCACGCCCGCGTCGTCCTCCGCCTCGCCCTCGCGCTCGCGGTCCGCCACGAGATCCTGCCCCGCAACCCGATGGACCACGTTTCCCGACTCCACCGGAAGAAGACCATCCCCGACGCCTTCACGATCGGCGAGGTGCAGGACATCCGCGCCGCGATCAAGACCTGGGAATCCCGGCGGATACTGGCCGGACCGAGGCCGGATAGGCAACTCGGGCAGATCGTCGAGGTCATGCTCGGCACCTCCGCCCGCATCGGCGAAGTACTCGCCATCCGACTCCAAGATCTCGATCTGGACGGTCCGATCCCGACGGCACGGATTGCCGGGACGATCATCAGCCGCAAGGGTGAGCCGACGCACCGGCAGGATCATCCGAAGACGGATCGCTCGGTTCGCCGCGTCGCACTGCCGTCGTTCGCGATGCAGGCAATCCGCTCGCGCCTGCTGCGTAGCGGCGAGACCGACCCAGGCGCGCTGTTGTTCAGCACGCGGGTCAGGACCCCGCACACGACGAACAACATCCGCCGGCTTCTGCGCGACGTGATGGACGCGGCCGGGATCGGGAACGTCACCCCGCACCGATTCCGCCGCACCGTCGCCACGGTTGTCAACGATGCGCAAGGCGTGCTCCTCGCCTCGGAGCTCCTCGGGCACACTGACCCGCGGATCACGATGCAGCACTACATCCAGCGAGACGAGACCGTGAACCCCATCACAGCCGGACTACTCGACGAGGTGTTCGCCCAAGCCGTCTGAGCGACGGATCGACAGAAGGCGCGCCTGGACCATGTGATCTGGCGTGCTTTCTGTCGACCTGGGCACAACGACCGTGTGCCGGCAACTAACGCCCGGCTGGGGGCAGACGCGGCACTTGCGCCGCGCTGTTGAGCGCGGCCTCACGACCGTTGTCTGATGCGTGCGGCAGAATGGAGACATGTTCGATTCTTCTGCACCCGCCGCTGTTGACACGGCTGAGCTGCGGAAGACGCGCGGCGCGTTCTTCACTCCGGACTCGATCACTCGTTACATAACGAACTGGGCAATCCGCACATCAGAGGACTCCGTGCTGGAGCCGTCAGCCGGCGATGCCGCGTTCCTTGTGCAAGCCGTTCGGCGTCTCCAAGAGGTAGGTGCCTCGGTACCCCGTGTGGATGGGGTGGAGATCCACCCGCATAGCGCCCGCGTCGCCCACGCCCGTGTCAAGGAGGCCGGGGGCAACCCCAACCTGATCGTCAGTGACTTCTTCCTCGTCGAACCCGAGCCCCGCTACTCCGTGGTGATCGGAAACCCGCCGTATATCCGCTACCAGGACTTCACCGGCGAGTCCCGCACACGGTCCCGCGCTGCCGCGCTCAAAGCCGGCGTCGCATTGACGGCTCTCGCCTCCAGCTGGGCCGCCTTCACCATCCACTCCGCCCTATTCCTTAAACCTGGCGGCCGGATGGGTCTCGTGCTGCCCGCCGAACTACTCAGCGTTAACTACGCCGCCGCTGTGAGACAGTTCCTCTTCGATCGCTTTCGCAGTGTCGAGCTGGTGCTGTTCACCGAGCAGGTGTTCCCCGAGGCCGAGGCGGACGTTGTCCTGCTGCTGGCCGAAGGGTTTGACGAAGGACCGACCGACCACGCCACCATTTATCAAGCACAAGATGCCGAAGCCCTCTCCACGCTCAGTGGCCCGCTGACCTGGACACCGCTGGACCCCGCAGCCAAGTGGACCGGCGTACTCGTCGACCCGGACGCGATCGAGCCGCTCCGCTCCCTGAAAGCCAGCGGACACTTCACCAACCTCGAAGCCTGGGGCGACACCACCCTCGGAATGGTGACTGGCAACAACCGGTACTTCGCCCTCTCGCCCGCACGGGTGAAAGAGCTTGGTCTCACTCGCAGAGACCTGGTCAGGCTTTCCCCGCCAGGGAGTTCCCATCTCCGCGGACTGGAGCTTTCCAGCGATGCCATGACCCGACTGGGGCAGAAGGGCAAGGCTACTTGGCTGTTCCGCCCGTCCGATACCCCCTCTCCCGCGGCTCAGGCATACATTGAGACCGGACATCTCGCCGGCGTCGATGAGGCATACAAGTGCCGGGTCCGTAAGCCCTGGTATCGAGTCCCGCTTCTGCCGCCTGCGGACCTGCTACTGACCTGCATGAACGCCGATACCCCACGCCTGACCACCAACAGCGCACAGGCTGGGCACCTGAATTCCGTCCACGGCGTTTACCTCAAGGACGATGCTCGGGAGCTGGGGCGAGAGCTGCTGCCTCTCGCCAGTCTGAACTCCGTCACTCTTCTGAATGCTGAAATGGTTGGCCGTTCGTACGGGGGCGGGATTCTCAAGCTCGAACCTCGCGAAGCCGATGTCTGGGCCATGCCTTCACTCGGACACGTGCAGGCGCACGCCGACGCACTCCGCGCTATCAAACCGAGGGTCGCGACACTGCTGCAGCATGGGAAGCTCGCTCAGGCTGTGGATCTCGTGGACCGCGTCATACTTACAGAGGCGGGCATTGTCTCGGAAGTTGACCTGGCTCGAGTCCGGGAAGCCCATGCGGCCATGACTGACCGACGCACAGCGAGGGGGCGAAGTGGCCGCTGAACCAAGCGCGAAGGAAAGAGCATGGGTCATCTTCGACCGCATCGTCGCGGAAGCTGCTCCCGCCGGGGCCTACACGAACCCTTGGAGCAGGCACGCCGACGGGCGACTGGAGTACGCCCCTGATTACGAAACCTTGGTACGTCTCCTCGGCGTTCCGCTGTACCTCGGCGTTGACACCCGCACCGGTGTGCCAGCTCTATCCCTCGACGTGTGGCTGAGCTACGAACTCCGTCGCGCAGGCTTTGATGCTGACGCAACCTGGCCGCGCGGCACTCATCCCCGTATCCTGCCGATGCCCGTCGCCAACCTCCTCAAAGCCGTCCCCGCGAAGGAACGCGCGCAACTCAACGCCCGACTGACGCGGAGCTCGGCCGTTGCCGGAGTCACCTCTGCCAGCGCCAACATCTTGGGCAAGAACTACCTCAAACAAGTCGACGTCATCATGACTGACTGGGCAACCGGACCAGAGTTGCTGATCTCCACCAAACGAATGGACTCTTCGTACGGCAAGAACGCTGCCAACCGCGTCGAAGAATCCTACGGCGACGCCAAGAACCTTCGCCTGCGACATCCCCTCGCTGCCCTGGGATTCGTCTTCGGACTGCGTTCCGACATCCTCCAGAAGGAGCCGGATACCGCCGAGTGGCTGATCGACCTGCTCGGTAAGCTCGGACGTGAAGACGACGCCTATCATGCGACCTGTCTAGTGATGATCGAGTACGCTGACACACTCGCTCCGCCTACGGAAAGTGGTGAAGAACTCGAAGATCCTCTTGCCGCGGCCGGTCTGACCGTTGACGAGGATGCTGGCACTGAGCTTTCGGATGTCCCACCGTCGGAAGTTGACCGCGCACTGGCGAACCTTCCAATCGTCACCATTCGGCACGACGCGGTTCCGGACCATCTCAGCCCATCGACGTTTCTCGCGAAGATGGTAGAACGTGTCCTTGACGCCACGCCAGTGAACTTGCATAAGGTCGCTCGCAGACGGCGGATGGACGCGGGAACGCGGGCCAACTCGCTGGTGGAGGAGCAGACCCATGAAGCTTGACAAGTCCGATCTTCAGCTCGAAACAATTGTGAGCCGGATCAACGCCGGTGAACTGGACCTCCAGCCCGACTTTCAGCGCGGAGAGATCTGGGATACGAAGCGACGCCAGCGCCTTGTCGACACCATCCTTCGCGAATGGTATGTCCCTGCGATACACATCGTGGTGGATACCGACGGCGAGGAAGTTGTCCTAGACGGGCAGCAAAGGCTTGCAGCGATTCGCGACTTCTTCGCGGACAAGGTAAAGATCGACGGCACTATCGAGCCGCACGACGAACTCGTTGCGAGCCTCAATGGGTTGAAGTACTCGAGGCTGCCACTTGCCGTTCGGAAAGCTGTAAACAGGTTTGTCTTGCCCATCATCACTCTCAGCGAGTACGGACCCCAGGAGCCAAACGAACTCTTCTTTCGGCTCAATCAGGCGTACAATCTTACTCCGCCCGAAAAGCGTAACGCCCTTCATGGTAAGGCTCGCGATCAGGTCAGGCAGATGGTGGACGACCTCACCGAGATTGGCCTGCTGAATAGCTCCAAGATTGGCTTCACCAACGGGCGCCTTGCCTACGATGACATCATCGCGCGAACTTGTGTCGCGTTCGAAGTTGGGAATCTGCGACAGCACATCAACAACAACGTTGTTGAAGAGTTTTACCGATCTTCGAAGCCGTTTTCAGACGAGACAATCGAAAGTGTTCGCGGTGCCGGTGCAGAGTTGCTTCGACAGATCAACGAGAGTGATGCGCGAGTCAAGTTCAACAAGGGCACGCTTCAGACGTGGCTGATCTATTGCCATTGGGCGCCTCTTGCTGACGGGTCGGTGCCGTCGACACTGCTGACTCAGTTTGAGGTGGACCGCGCGCTCGTCAAGAGAGGCGAACAACTAGCGGACAACGGGAAAAGTCGGGCGCTAGCAGCGATGCTGCGACTTTACGATGATCGATCTTCATACCGCGTGACGGACGTTTCGTCGGTCTTGATCCGTGACCTTGCTGTCCATCTATATTCCGGGGCTCGGTACGGTACGCCACCTCACCGGGACTCCAGCGAGCTTCTTGCGGCACTCGACAAGGAACCAGATTCCGCCCAAACGCTCGTGGCGGATTACCTCGAAAGGGTCCGTTGGGGTGACCCGCTCGTCCAGCCCGAAGCAGCGCCGTGAGACGGGCTGAAGAGGTCAAAGTCTGGCGCTCTCTCAAGAAGAAGCGACGAGCGGACCCGCCAGCCATCGCCAAGTTCGACGAGATCACCCTCGATTTGTCGACACCGTGCCTCGTGATTGGGGGACGCAACGGCGCTGGAAAGACGCGTCTCTTGCGCTCCATCACAGACCATCTAGGAGACGACGGACTACTTCTGGACCTTCACTTTCTCTGTGAACAAGCACTGACGGTGCTGCGGTCACGCGAAGACTTCGACGAGATGAAAGCCGAGTTCGATGTCCTCGGCCCCGACGAGGACCGGCAGGACGACGTCCAGCGCGTCATCGGCCGAGAGTACGAACTCATTGATTGGTATGCACTCGAGGTGGAGCCGAGCGACAAGGCAGTCGCTGAACGATTCCGCTGGGGCGGCGAGCAACCACTGCTCCCGTACTTCGAAGTCCAACACAAAGGGGTTCACTACTCATCGCGCGAGATGGGGCTGGGCGAGTTTTCTGTTCACCTCCTCTTTTGGATCCTCGAACAGTACCGAGATGTCGAGGGCCTCACACTCCTACTCGATGAGCCCGACGCCTACCTGCCACCAATTGGTGCCTCAGCACTACTGGTTCGCCTGCTCAGGATCTGCTTGGACCGCGAATGGCGGTTGATTGTGACGACGCACTCCTCTGAGATGATTGCGGACGCGCTCGAAGAGCAGGCATTCGTCCTCGTGCGTACTGGCGATGAAGGCACGGCTCTCGCAACACATTGCCAGGACGAGCCGACAGTAGCCGACACTCTTCTCGCGCGGCCCCCGATTCGACATGTCTTCTTCGTAGAGGACGAGTCGGCATGGATGCTTGCCCACGTCCTCATCGAGGCCTATGACAGACGGTTCGCAAGAGCAAGCGCGGTTGTCTGGGGGAACGGGTCCGGATACATGGTCGAGCTTCAAGAGCACTTCCCTCGGCCTCCGCAGCCCGAGATCGTGTACGCATACCTCTTCGACGGCGATAAGCGCGCGGAAATCCATGAATCCAAACAGAATCGGTGGCCAGCCCTCTTCCTGCCCACAGAGAGCGACCCAGATGTTCTCTTCCGGACACTTCGAGCAGACGTCCCGCGGCTGGCAGCGAAACTGAACGTTCCCGACGGCGAACTCTCGCGATTCCTCGACACAAAAGAAGGCGTTGACGCGCACGACTGGGTCAATGACCTCGGCGCAGAATACGGACGTCCGCGCGTGCTCAGGGTGCTCGCCGAACTGTGGGTTGATAGCAATGAAACGACGGTCAAGTCGTTTTTCGAGGCCCTGCGCAAAGCTCTCTGAGGTCATGAGCTTTTCGTGTGTTCACCTACCCGTCTGAAAGCTCCACCGATATCACCTGTCCCGAAAGGTTGACGCAATGAAGCTCACCGCCGTTTACGCAAGATTCTTCCGCTCCCTGAACTATGACTACGTTCGACTGTCGAATCCGAACTACAGCCCTGACCCCTGGGACGGGACACCTTCCGGAGCGCAGTACCCGTTCGTGCGGTTGCGCCTGGAAGACCAGATCACTACTGTCGTCGGCGGCAATGAGTCAGGCAAGAGCCAGGTACTCGCCGCCGTCCGCGCGGCGCTGACCGGCGAAGGATATGAGAGAAGCGACTTCTGCCGTTATTCGCCGTTCTTCTCCGTGGACAAGACACTCATTCGGCCAGAGTTCGGAGCCGAGTTCCGAGATATCAGTGATGCTGACATCAAGGCGATAGAGGAAGCGACCGGCGAGACAGGACTCAGCAGAACTGATCGTGTTGCCATCTTCCGGATGAACACGACCCCGCAACTTCGTCTATACGCCCACCGCGGCGACCAGTGGATGGAACCCATCCATGTCAAGAAGCCGACGCTCTTGAACGAAACCGGACTTCCAGCGCCGTTCAACATAGACGCCGATGTGCCCCTGCCAGATAGCGTCCCCCTGGAGTTCCTGGCCACAGGAAAAGCGACGACAGCAGTCGGACGCAGTGTGCTTCGCAGCATCTGGGATGCCTTCACGAACAACTCCAACTGGTTCGACTCGAAAGACTCCGTTGTCAGCCAGGCGAACGAGATCTCGACTTCCTTCAAGACCTCGACATCAATCGACGAAAAGGAGCTCAAGAAGTACCATCTCGCCGCTGATCTGTTGCTCAAGGTCGCAGGCCTCGACCGTTCCCAGTTCGTGGAGTTGCAGAACGCAGTCCGCACCAAGGACGGGTACGCGAACAGCATCGTCGACACGATCAACAGCGAGTTGTCCAAGGCACTCAATTTCCCGCACTGGTGGACGCAGGACAGTCAGTTCGAGTTGTTCGTTGCCCTCTTTGAATACGACCTGGTCTTCATGATCCGGGATCGGACTGGACGCTCGTATGGATTCGACGAGAGAAGCGATGGCCTCAAGTACTTCCTGAGCTACTTCGTGCAATACCTCGCTCACGAAGCACCGAGCGACGGACGACCAGAGATCCTGCTGATGGACGAGCCTGACCGTTTCCTATCGAGTTCCGGTCAACAGGATCTCCTAAGAGTGTTCGCAGACTTCGCCGACCCCGAAGACGACGCCCGCGCTCCAGTTCAGGTCCTGTACGTCACGCACTCCCCATTCCTGATCGACAAGAACCACGCCGAGCGCATTCGGGTACTCGAAAAGGGCGAGCACGACGAAGGTACGCGCATCGTCGCGAGCGTCGCGCAGAACCACTACGAACCCCTCAGATCTGCGTTCGGGAGCTTCGTGGGCGAGACAGCCTTCATCGGCACCTGCAACCTCATGCTGGAAGGACCGTCGGATCAGATATTGCTCGCCGGGATCTCGAGCTGGCTGGGACGTCAGAACGCGCCCGACCGCGAAAGGCTTGACCTCAACCGCATCACCCTCGTCCCTGCCGGCGGGGTCAGCCAGGTGCCGTACCTGATCTACCTGGCCCGAGGGCGTGACATCGAACAGCCGGCGGTGATAGCGCTGCTCGACGGCGATAAAGCAGGCAACGATGCTCGGGCAACGATCCGAAAGGGTGGTGCTCGACGCAAGCCACTCATCGCGGACGACCTCGTGCTTCAACTATCCGATGCAGAACTCGAAGGCATCACGACCGACAACCCGCACGGCAGGGTCGCCATTGAAGATCTGATCCCGTTCAACATCGCGATCGCAGCTGCGAGCCGCTACTGCGCTGAATTCGTCCCCGACATTGATATCTCGACGCTCGGGCTCAGCGCTGGCACGGTGTTCGATGAAGCACCGACCAAAGCGGGAGCCAAAGGTACGATAGACGCTCTGGAGCAAGCCATCCGCAAGCTCACGTCACAGGCGAGCTTCGAACTGAACAAGATCGGCTTTGCCCGGAGTGTTCTGACAGAACTCGCGAGCGACGCGGTGCAAGAGGAGGATCGCCAGCTCCTGGCCGCGAACTTCCGTCAGCTGTTCACGGCTCTCGGTGTGAGACAGCGAGCAGCGGTTCGCGCCGAGAGCGTCGAACGCGTCTCCAGCCGCATCAACCGCGCGCGAGATCGATTCATGCGAGAGCATGTCTCTACTGCAACGCGCGAGCACGTCCTGCTGCTCATCGAGGAGATCTCTGGACAACTCGACAACTCCGAGGAAGCCGAAGACGTTCGGGCTGAGATGCGCTCATGGCGACCTCGGTTCCACCTCGATGATGACCCACGCGAGGCCATCGAGGATATTGAAGAGCTTCACACCGCTCTTCGGTCACTCGCATATCTCGGGAAGCGGAAAGCCGCGAACGAGCCGGTAGGTTTCACGCCCCGTGCCGACACGCGACAGGGAACGTCGGGGATCGCCAGCGACGCTGGCTTGCTTGAAACCGTTGACACGGCCCCAGGGGCAGTCTCCCAGGCGTGAATGCAAGAGATTTGAGAGGAGAGAATGCATGAGTGCATACCTGGTCACTTATGACCTGAACGCACCGGGGCAGGACTATGAGTCGCTAATAGAGCGCATCAAGTCCTATGGCACATGGGCAAACTTGATGAAGTCCACATGGATTGTGGTATCCAACAAGTCGGCAGACTCCGTGTACACCCACCTACGAGGTGCGATGGACGACAGCGGCTGGCTGTTCGTCGTCGACATCTCAGGCCAGGATCGTCAGGGCTGGCTGACGAAGGACACTTGGGAGTGGATTCGCAAGCACGTATAGGCCGCCGGGCCGAGATAGACCCCGCGCTCCTGACTCGCGTCGTGCCAGATTCGGTCCTATTCATCGCCTTCCGAGCGGGGGACCAGAAGGGGACCAGAACCATGCAATTCATGCATCTCGTGAGTCGCGCTCCATGATCTGAGGCCCGGAATCACGCGGATTTCGGCCTCGACGACGCTGTCTGGACGCCTGGGGGTCAAGGGGTCGCAGGTTCAAATCCTGTCAGCCCGACCAAAGACGAGAGGCCCGATCCGTGAGGATCGGGCCTCTCGTCGTCTGCTGAACGATGTGGCCCGCTCGCGGTGCTGTCCTCGTGCGATCCGTCGGAGGCGGCGTCCCGTCTCTGAGGCGACGTTCGACGGTCGTGCACCGAGATGCCTGACCTGTGCGGTCGGTTTCGCCGCCGCGTGGGGGCGCGCCGCCGTATCGATACACGCGCCGTGTCACTACACAAGAGGAGGGCGCGGCCGGAGCCGCGCCCTCCCAAGACGCCAGGCCTGCGTCGTCACGCCTTCCGGGCGAGTGCCGCTCTCGGGTAGAGGCCTTCCAGGCCGAACACGCGGTGGGCGAAGCGTCGGGCGATCTCCTCATAGAGCGCCGTGTCGGGATGCAGGGAGTCGGGAAGGGGGTGGCGGTCTGCATCTGCGTGGCCGTAGAGGGTGAGCCCGTCCAGGTAGGAGATGTTCTCGCCCGCTTGGCGACGGACATCGACGACATGCTCGATGTGCCGGCGGGACTCCGCAAGAGTCAGCGCGCCCCTGCCGATGTCGGCGGGGTCGCCTGCGGTGAAGCAGCGGATGCCTCCGTCATCGAAGAACTCCACGTCGCTGGGTCCCGGGATCTCGTCGCTGCCAGGCCACAGGATCGATGAGCACAGCACGATCGGGGTGTTCGGATGACCGGCCCGGATCCGATCGATGAAGCCGTGCAGCGCGGGGGCGAAGGTGCGCTGATCCATCGATCGCGCACCCACGATGTTGACGCCCACCTTCAACGAGATGACGTCCGCGGGTGCGGCGGCGATCGCGTCCGCGACGAACGGGTCGAGCATGCACTGGCCGCCGAAGCCGAGGTTGATGACGTCGAGGTCGGTGAGCTCCGCAGCGAAGACCGGCCAGACGCTCGTGGGCAGATCGGCCTCCGCGCAATGACTGATGGAGCTTCCGTGATGCAGCCAGACCGGGCGATCACTCGGGGGAGCGGGCAGCACGGGGGCATCCCCGACGATGTCGACGAGGTCGACGGTCATGCCTTGGGGGAGGAAGACCGTCACGACCTTCGGCCCGGCGGGAAGGGGCGCGAGCTCGACGGTCGAGGTCTCGCTGTGTGCGATCACGGTGGCTTCGTCGGCAGCAGGCGAGATGTGCATCGTCTGCGTATCGGGCGCCTGAGCGACCGCCACCGTCGTCCCCTCGACCTGTGCCACGAACGCATCGCCGGGGCGTACGGCCTCGCCGATCCGGATGCGCGTGCAGCGGACGCGGAGCGTCAACCGCGTGGCTTCGGTATGGACCCGCAGCCGCACTCCGCTCGCGTTCGACGCCATGGCGCGCAGGATCTCGCCGGCCGGGGGGAAGTGGCTCCACCGGCTCACAGGTATCCGCACCGGGCGGACGCCATCCGGCGTCTCGATCAGATCGAGGTGGCCTTCCAGGCGCACGGTCCCGCTCGGAAGCGAGACGATCGTTCCATGGCCTGTGCTGGTCATTTCGTCTCCGTTCGGTGGGCTTTCGCTTCGATGAACTCCGTCGTCCGCGAGAGCACGATCTCCCGCTGGGTCACCTGCGCCCAGCCGTGGTCTGCTCCGTCCACGACGGTCAGATCGGCCCGGTCGCCGTAGATCTCGAGGTAGCGCTCCGCGTAGGCGACGGGGACGAAGTCCTCCGTGCCGTGGAGCAGGCGCACCGGCCCGGCGTAGCCGGAGGCGCGACCGTAGACATCGAAGGACACCGCATCGTCGCGCATCGCCGGGCCCAGTCTCATGCCGAGGAAGTCGAAGTAGCCATCGGTGTCGAGCGCGTCGAGCGACCGGCCCTGCAAGGCGCCCCCGCGGATCTCGTCGGCGAATACTGCCGCCGTGGACCACATCGTCAGGGAACGCAACGGCAATTCGGTCTCCGCGGCCAGGACCGAGGTGATGACCGCGCCGAGGCTCATTCCGACGAGGTGGAGGTCGTCGGCATCGACCGTGTCGAGACCGGCAATCGACGCCAGGGCCTGGTGCGCATGGCGGACGTCCAGCGACACGGAGGTGTCGTAGAACTCGCCGTCGCTCTCGCCGTGGCCTGCGCGGTCATAGGCGATGGAGGCGACGCCGACGGCGGCGAGGCGCCTTGCGAGCGCGACGAACACCGACGAGAACTCCACGTGCGATGCCCCGAAGCCATGAAAGAGGATCGCGGTGGGGAACGGGCCCGGACCCGCCGGCAGATACTGCGCTCCGCGGAGGGTGATCCCGTCGACCTGGGTCTGGAACGGGGCGATCGTCGTCATGCGGACTCCTTCTGCACGGGCTGCTGGGGCCGGCGGGTCATGCTGTCGTCGCCTCTGTCCTGACCGCTGACGTCACGAGTTCTGACTCGAGGACGAATTCGTTGCGCGCGTTCCTTCGGAACCCGAGCCAGCCGATGAGGAACCCGGCTCCGGCGAGCACCGATACCCCGATGTACAGCATGCTCGGGTTGAGCAGGACGAGCGTCGGCGTCACGACATTGAGGACGGCGGTGGCGAACCGGGAGACCGCGTAGATCGTGCCCTGCGCGGTGGCGCGGAGCATCGTCGGGAACGACTCCTGCGTCCAGACCTTCATGATCGTCTCGAAGCAGAATGCTCCGAAGAACACGGTCGCGACCGTGGCGATGATGATCGACGGGAGGGTGAAGTTCAGGATGACCGGAAGCAGGTTCGCAGCGACCACGCCGATCGCCCCGATCACGTAGTACGACATCCGCAGCTTGGTGTCCACCACGGCCATGAACCACAGCGCGCCGACGACGGCCGCAGGCATCGCGAGGATCGTCCAGGAGTTGTACTCCGCGATCGAGGAGTGGGAGACGTTGACCGCGACGAAGGTGCCGAAGCTGCCGGCCACGCTCGTCGCCATCGCGGCGAGCGTGTAGTAGCCGACCAGCGTCAGGAACGGGCGGCGGTAGGCGGCACGCCCGAAGTCGCGGAGACGTCCGCGCTCGGCGCGCACCGTGTGGATGCCCGCGCGGCGCTCGTCTCGCGCGACGAGCCATGCCGTCGACTCGGGGATGGTGAGCCGCAGCCCCAGCACGGCGAGGGCGATCGCGGCGAAGACGCCGAAGATGATCAGTCCGCCGCGAGGCCCGGCCGCGCCGAAGTTGATCGCGAGGAGCACCGCCAGAAGGATGCCGAACCCGCCGAGCAGGTTGGAGAAGACCAGGATCTTGCCACGATTGCGATCCTGAGCCGCTTCCGCGATGGTCGCGAGGGCGACGGGCAGGTCGGCGCCCACGCCGATGCCGATCAGAGCGATGCCGATCACGAGCATCGGCAGACCGAGGCCGAGCAGCGGTGCGGCGGCGCCGAGCACGATGACGGCCATCGTCAGCAGGAAGACCGTGCGCCGCCCCCAGCGGTCGCCGAGCCGGCCGCCGAGGAGGGAGCCGATCGCGACGCCCGCCGTCAGGACGCCGGTGAGCAGGCCCACGTCGTTCGGCGTGAGTCCCGGCTGTCCGGCAGCGGGCGCCTGGAAGAGGACCAGAGCGATCGGGATCCCCGTCGTCACGCCGGTGTCGACGAATGTGGCCATGCCGCAGACGAATCCGACCCACCACGCGCTCAGGGAGCCTCTGTCGGATCTTGATGTGAACATGCGATTACTCCTTCGTAGCCGGGCGGCGGTCTCGCTCATCGCAGATCCGCGTCAGGTCATAGTGCTATACGGGTATAGCACCTGTCAATTCTTGATCAAGCGCGGGGCGTGAGGAGGTCAGCCGCGCGGAGAAGGAGCCGAGACGGATGCCCCCCGGACAAGGGGCATCGGCACGCGGACAGGAGCAGAGGGCCGAGTGTCCTGGAGCAGCATCCCAGCCGCGATTCTGCCGAGCTCCTCATAGGGGAGCGCCACAGATGTCAACCGGGGGAGCACTGCCTGGGTCAACGGGCTGCCATCGAAGCCGATGACCGAGACGTCGTGCGGAACCCGCAGCCCTGCATCCGAGAGCGCGTGATAGGCGCCGACGGCGAGGGCGTCATTGGCGCAGATCAGCGCGGTCGGGATTCTGCCGGCGCCGAGGGCGCGCGCCACGGCCGCACGTCCGTTCTCGACGTCCCAATCGGTCTCGATCGGCATCGTGCCGGCAAGGGCGGTCCCGGCCTTGCCGAGCCTCGTCTCTATTCCATCCAGCCGCTCGGTGAGCGCGAGCGGGCTCCAGCCGTTCCACGCCGCGGCTCCGGTGAATCCCGGGGGGAAGGATCCGACGAACCAGATCGCGTCGCGATGGCCGGCGTCGAGAAGCGCGGATGCCGCCGTCTCACCGGCAGCACGCTCGTCCGGGATCACCGCGGCGACGTCGGAGGACACGCAGTTCAGCAACACGAGCGGCGCGTTCCGGGTGAGCGGGGGGAGGTCGACGTGCCGGGTGAACATCGATGCGTACAGGAACCCGTCGACGTCCCGGTCCAGGAGGTTCTGCAGGAGCTTGGCCTCGACCTCCGGGTCGCCCTGCGTGTCGACGGTGTAGAGCAGGGTGTTCGCGGCGCGCAGAGTCTGCAGCGCTCCACGCACCATCGCGTTCGCGAACGACGTCGTGCCGATGAAATCCGAGATGAGAGCGACCGTGCCGGACTTCCCCGTGCGGAGCGTCTTCGCCGTGGTGTTGGGGCTGTAGCCGAGCTCTTCGGCCGCGAGCCTGACGCGCGCCGATGTCTCCTCGGAGATGCGCAGATCTGTCCGGCCGTTGAGGGCGAAGGAGGCCGCCGATCTCGACACGCCGGCGCGGCGGGCCACCTCGGTCAGCGTGACGCGCCGCGTACCGCCCTGGCCGTGACCGCTTGAGACCATGTGCCCCTCCTCGTCTCTTCAGGATAGGGCTGAGCCGGGTGAGGAGCTGTCGTCGAGCCTTCCGCCGTCCCCGTCGCGGTGGGACCATGGATCATGGCGACGGATGCCGGCGATGGCGCCGCCGACGCGGCACTGGCGCGCCGGCTGCAGATCCTCGCGACCGAGCACTGGGGGCTCCTCGCCGCGCGCAGCACAGCGCAGAGCGAAGTGCTCACCCGGATCACGATCCACCTCACCCTCGTCTCCGCAGGCCTCGTCACGATCGGGCTCCTCGGGCAGGCCTCGCACTTCGCGGCCTGGTTCCCTCCGGCGGCGCTCGGCATCCTCGGCTTCCTCGCCGCCGTCGGGCTGCTCACGCTGATGCGCGTGCTCGTGGTCTCCGAAGAGGACTTCATGTACGTCACGGCGATGAACCGCATCCGGGCCGGTTACGCGGATGTGGATCCGGAGGCCGCCGCCTACTTCCTCGCATCGACGCACGACGACGAGCTCGGCATGCGGGTGACCTACTCGTTCTTCCGGCATCGCAGCGGGATCGAGCAGATCCTCGGCTCGTCGCTGCTGCTGAGCGTCCTGGTGAATGCGACCGTGACCGGGATGTTCGTCGGGGGCATGTGCACGGCGCTCGGCGCCCCGGTAGCCGTCGCGGTCGTGGCGGGTGTGCTGATCGGGCTCTGCGTCGTGGCGCTGGCTGTGTGGTACGCGGGCTTCCGCTACGTCTCGGCCTGGCGACGGTACGCGTCTCTCAGCCCGAGCGAGGCGGCGCCGCCGCATTGGGGTCCCTGGGCCCCGGGCCGCCGGCCGGACGGGTATCCACGCGGCGCGGAGCCCATGCGAAAAGAATGATCCCGGGGGACCTCCGAGGCGGGCGAGGATCCGGTGCTGCGGGCGAGCGCAACGGGCATAGTGTTCTCGCATGACCGATGTCGCACTGATCACAGGGACCTCTTCCGGCATGGGACTGCATGCCGCGATCGAACTCGCGCTCAGGGGGTTGCATGTGGTGGCGACGATGCGCGATGTGGGCCGCGCCGGAGAGCTGCAGGATGCGGCGGCAGCCGCCGGCGTCGAGGTCGAGGTGCGCGCGCTCGACGTCGTGGATCACGCTGCTGCGGCGAGGCTCGTCGCCGAGGTCGAGGCCGAACACGGCGGGATCCACGTGCTGGTGAACAACGCCGGCCGGGGCAGCGTCGCCACCGCCGAGCAGCTCAGCATGCAGCAGGTGCAGGACCAGCTCGACGTCAACTACCTGGCGCCGGTGAACCTCACCAAGCTCGTGCTGCCCGGCATGCGCGAGCGCGGCAGCGGGCGCATCCTCACCGTCACGAGCGTGGGCGGCACCGTGGGGCAGCCGTTCGCCGACGCGTACTGCGGCGCGAAGTTCGCGGTCGAGGGGTTCATGCAGTCCCTCGCCGTGGTGGCAGAGCGTTTCGGCGTCCGCGTCAGTGTCATCGAGCCCGCGGCCGTCGCCAGCTCCTTCGTGGCGAACGTCGTCCGACCCGACGAAGGCGGACCGTACGCATCGCTTCTCGCCGCGTACATCGCGCGGTCATCGGGGGCCTTCGCGAATGCCCAGACCGCAGAATCGGCCGGTGCTGTGATCGCCGCGGCGGTGATGTCGGACGAATACCGCTTCCGCTGGCAGAGCTCGGAGGGGGCGACCGCGTTCGTCGGCGTCTCGCTCGCCGACCTCGACGGCGAGCGCGTGCTCGGGTTCACGCGGCCGTGGATCGCGGCCGGCTGAACGGTCGGCGGGAGGGCACGCTCACCGCGTCCTGGCGATGACGTCACGGATGGCGTCGATCACGATCACGGGGTTGTCGAGCGGGATGTCGTGGCCGCTGTGCGTGTCGGTGATGTGCACTGCGCCCGGGACGAGATGCGCCTGGTAATCCTGCGAGATCTGCTGCGCCTTGTCCACCGCGGCGCCGAGGTCGCTCGGCGTCCCGGGCGGCAGCTGACCCGAGTCGATCATCGCCTGCCACTGCGGCGCGATGCGGCGGTCGGCCGACAGCACCGTGAGCGGCATCGGCCGGGTCGGCGGTGCGGAGCGGAGCTGCTCGTTCACGGCGTCCGCATCGAGCCGTTCGATGCCCGGGTAGGCGACGATATCCTCGGCAGGCACCTGCTGTGACGTCTGTAGCTCGGCGTACTGCTGGGGCGACATCGCGTCGGCGACCGCCTCGGAGAGCGCGTCGACCAGCACCATCCCCTTCACCTGATCGGGGTAGGTCGATGCATACAGCCGTGCGATGCAGCCGCCGTAGGAATGACCGACCAGCACGAGCGGGCCGCGCACGTCGGCGGCGGTGAGAAGCGCGTGGAGGTCGGCGACCGCCGAGCGCTCGCTGGACGGCTGCGGGATCGGATCCGATCTGCTGAACGCGTTGCCCTCCCGCACCGTGCCGGGGCGGTCGTACGCGCACACCCGGGCGTTCTCACTGACGGCTTGCATCACGGTGGCGGGCTTCGTGTCCGTGCGGTTCCAGTAGTCCGCGGCCGCGCGCAGACCGCCGATCAGGATGACCGTCGCCGGCCCGCTCCCGCGGCACTCGAGATAGATCCTGCGCCCGCCGCCGACGTCGAAGAGCCCCGCGATCGGGGCCGGCGGCGTCACGGTCGGGGCGGGAGTCGAGCCTGGCCCCGGTCGCGCCTCGCCGGCTGAGCACGCGGTGAGGAGCAGAGCGAGAACGGCCAGGGCGCAGGCGCCGCGTGTACGGCCGCGGATCCGCGGGGCCTCAGGATGTCCGCCCATGACGACGTCCCCTCGTCCAGCCCCCGTACGTCGAATTCTGGCACCGGCAGTCCGTGCTGTCGATGCGTCAGGGCAGCAGGGGCGAACCTCGAGGCGCACAGGACTCGATAGGGTGGCGCGGTGATGAGCGCTCAGGATCAGGGTGACGCGGTGCGGATCGCGAATCCCGCGGGCCCGCCGTGGCGCGAGCCCGGCATGCCCGCGCTGCTGGCGATGACGACGTTCGCGTTCGCGGGCTTCGCGGTGATGCTGCCGGTCGCGCCCCTGCATATGGTCGCGCTCGGTGGGGACGAGTTCCTCGCAGGACTCGTCAACGCGGTGCTCATGGCGGCCACGATCCTCACCCAGCTCGTCGTGGAGCGGATGCGGTCGTGGATCGGGTGGCGGGTCAGTCTCGCACTCGCCTGTCTGCTGCTCGGATTGCCGGCGCTCGGCGAGATCGTCGCGACGACGCCGGGGCAGGTCCTGGTCCTCGCCGCCGTGCGCGGGATCGGGTTCGGCATCGTCACGGTGAGCGGATCCTCCGCGGTCGGCACGCTGTTCCCGCCCGAGCGACGCGGACGCGCGATCGGCGCCTACGGGCTCGCGGTCGCCGGCGCCCAGCTCGTGCTCACCCCGGTCGCCCCGTGGATCGCGGACGAGGCAGGTCTGCCGGTCGCCTTGGCCGTCGCGGCGCTGCCGCTCGTGGGGATCCCGTTCGCGATCGCCGCCGGCGCCGCGATCGCGAAGCACGCACGGGCTGTTGCAACGGCCGACATCCAGGACGCAGAACGCCCGAGCCCGGCGCCGCACGAGGTCCGCAGCGAGGACCGTCGCGCACTGGTGCGGCTCGTACCGCCCATCCTCGCGTTGACCGCCGTCACCTGTGCGGGCGGGGCGATCACGACGTTCACACCGCAGTTCGTGCCCGATGCGGTGCTCACCGTCGTGTCCCTGTTCCTCTACACCGCGGCCGCGACGTTCGCGCGCTGGTTCGTCGGGGGACTCGCCGACCGGTACGGCGCAGATCGCTTCATCCTTCCGGGACTCGCGATCGCGGCGCTGGGGCTCGCCGCCATCGCGGCTGCGATCTCCGGCGTCGTCGGGCTCGCCGGCCCGATCCTGCTCATCGTCGGCGCGATCCTCGTGGGCACGTCCTTCGGCATCATGCAGAACGTGACGCTGGTGCGGGCGTTCGAGCTCGCCGGAGAGCACGCGAGAGGGGTCGCCAGCACCGCATGGAACGTCGCGTTCGACGCCGGCACCGGCGTCGGCGCGCTCGCGATCGGCGCTCTTGCCGCGGGAGCCTCGTTCACGCTCTCCTTCGTCGCGTTGACCGCCGTGTGCGTGGTGGCCGGGTTCGCTGTGCTGCTCGCCGGCCGGCGCCCCGCGAGGGACGCGGTCGGCGCGGGCGACTGAACCGCGGACCCGAACTCACAGCAGCTGCATAGCTTCGCGGGACCAAAACCGCCGCGATCGTGGTTCTTCCTTATGACGCCGCAGCCAGCGGCGCCAGAGGAGGAGCATCACGATGAATCCCACCGACTACCGCCGCACGGCCGAGGGGCTGAACGCCCTCACCGCGCACCAGTACCGGGTGACGCAGGAGGGTGGCACCGAGCCGGCCTTCCGCAACGAGTACTGGGACAACCATGCGCCGGGCATCTACGTCGACGTGGTGTCGGGGCAGCCGCTGTTCTCGTCCACGGACAAGTTCGACAGCGGGACGGGCTGGCCGAGCTTCACCCGGCCGATCGATGCGGACGCCGTCACCACCAAGACCGACCGCACGTTCGGCATGGTGCGCACCGAGGCGATCTCGGCGGGCGCCGGCAGCCACCTCGGGCACGTCTTCGACGACGGCCCGCGCGACGCCGGCGGGCTGAGATACTGCATGAACTCGGCATCGCTCCGGTTCATCCCCGCGGCCGAGCTCGAGGAGCAGGGCTACGGCGCGTACCGTGGACTGTTCGAGACCACCCCGCAGACCCCAGAGGAGAATGCATCATGACCAGCGGACCCGCCGATACCGGATCCATCGCCCGCGTCCCGGGCGCCGAGACCGCCGTGCTCGCCGGTGGCTGCTTCTGGGGCATGGAGGACCTCATCCGCCGCCAGCCCGGAGTGCTCGGCACGCGCGTCGGCTACACCGGCGGCAGCAACGAGCACGCCACCTACCGGAACCACCCAGGGCATGCCGAGGCGGTGGAGATCGTCTTCGACCCGTCGAAGACCACGTACCGCGACATCCTCGCGTTCTTCTTCCAGATCCACGATCCGTCGACCCTGAACCGCCAGGGCAACGACATCGGCACGAGCTACCGATCGGCGATCTTCCCGCTCAGCCCTGAGCAGGAGCGGGTCGCCCGCGACACGATCGCCGACGTCGACGCCTCCGGTCTGTGGCCGGCCAAGGCCGTGACGGCGATCGAGCCGGCGGGCCCGTTCTGGGAGGCCGAGCCCGAGCACCAGGACTACCTGGTCCGGTACCCCGACGGCTACACGTGCCACTTCCCGCGCGCCGGCTGGGTGCTGCCGCGTCGGAACGAGGCCGTGGCGCAGTAAGCGCCGTCCCACTCTTCGGGCCCGTCGGATCGCTCCGGCGGGCCCGAAGTCGTCTGAGCGAGTCCGGCCGAGGGAGGATCCGGTCTGTCCGAAGGATCCGGTCCGGCTCAGCCGGAACGGCCGTCGCGTTCGGCCCGGGCGCGAAGGAGCTGATCCTGCCAGTCCGCGGGAACGCGCTCGGCCGGGCCCGGTGCGGACTGGTCCTCGGGGTGGCTCCGCGGCGGGGCGAGCTCGGGACCGTCGACCATCTGCGACGTGCGATAGTCCCAGAACCAGTCCTCGCCGGGCTCGTAGCTCTGGATGAAGCGGTGGCCGGTCCCGGTCGCATGCGCGGTGGCGTGCTGGCCGAGGGAGTCATCGCAGCAGCCCACGTGCCCGCACTGCACGCAACGACGCAGGTGGAACCACCACCCTCCGTCGCGCTCGCATTCCGCGCAGCCCGGGCCTGATGGCGGCCGCCGTGTGTCGATTCCCTGGATCATGTCCCACCTCCGGGTGCGGATCAGCGGATGAGGTTGCCTTCGGCATCGCGCGGGCGCACCGGGTGCTCGCTGAGGATGGAGAGCCGGTTGAACATGTTGATGGTCAGCGCGACCCATTCCGCGGCCGCGAAGACGTCGTCGCCCAGCAGCCCGCGGGCGGCGGCGAGATCGGCCTCAGCCTCCTCGCCGAGCGGCATCCGGGTCGCGGCCTCGGCGATGGCCAGCATGGCCTTCTCCCGCTCGGTGAAGAGGTCGGATTCGCGCCAGGCAGGCAGCACATCGAGCTTCTGCTGGGTGATGCCGGCCCCGCGCGCCTCGCGCGCATGCAGGTCGAGGCAGAACGCGCACGCGTTGATCTGAGACGCGCGCACCTTGATGAACTCGGCCTCGGCCGTGCTGAGCCCGTGCGCTGCCGTCGCTCTCGCGACCGCGTCCGAGTACTCGGAGGCGGCTTTCCACGCATCGGGGATCGCCTTGTCCAGGTAGGGGCGCATGCTGTTCCTCTCGGGCGTTCTGTTCGACGAGTTCACCGTATCGTGCACCGCGACCTCTGCTCACGGCACCGATGATGCCGCCGGCGCGCGGGACTACTCGTAGCGGAGCGACTCGACGGGATCCTGGCGAGCAGCCCGTGCCGCGGGAAGCGTGCCGGCGAGGAAGGCGATCACCATCACCAGCAGGATCACCGACACGATGGATCTCGCGTCGAACGCCACGAGCTGCAGCCCGGACAGATCCGAGAGGAGCGTGCGCCCCAGGATCCGGCTCACGACGCTGCCGACGAGCATTCCGCCGAGCACGCCGAGCGCGCTGCCGAGGAAGCCGATGAACGTCGCCTCCAGGCTGAAGAGCCCGAACACGCGGCCTGAGCCCATGCCCATCGCCTTCATCAGGCCGATCTCGCGGGTGCGTTCCTGCACCGACATGTAGAGGGTGTTGATGATGCCGAAGCTCGCGGCGAGCAGCGCGATGATCGCGAAGGCGTTCAGGACCAGCACGATCCCGTCGATCACCGCCTTGAAGGTGCCGAGCTGTTGCGCGACCGTCGTCGAGCTGAAGCCTGCGGCCGTCAGACGATCCTGCAGAGACTTCACCTGGGCGGGGGAGGAAGAGGCGTCGAACCAGGCACGGGCCTGTGTGTACCTGTTCTGCTGATCCGCGTGCACACCCGTCTGCTGGGCTTCGTAGAGCGCCCCGGTCAGGGCATCGTTCGGCAGCATGCTCGCGGCGCCGCCGGTCAGGGTGAACGTCGATTCGGAGACGCCGGAGACCGTCGCCTCGATCGTGTGCTGGGTGCGGGTCGCATCGGTCACCGCGAGCGTGACGGTCTTGCCGACGGCGTCGGCGGCGCTCGAGAAGCCGAGCGGAGTGACGAAGTCGGTGGGCAGCGCGAGCTGCAGATCGCGGCTCGCATCGCTCGGCGCAGAACCCGCGGCGAGCTTCACGGTCTGCCCGGCGACGAGGCCGCCGGCGCTGATCACGTACTTCTTGCCGTCGCCGAACTGCACGTAGTCGACCGAGACCGCGCGGACCGGCTTCACCGCGGTCACGCCCTTCACGCTCGCGAGAGCGTCCAGGTCGCTCTGCGTCAGCACGGTGACGGTGCTGACGCCACCCCTCCCGCCGCCCGTCGTCGCCGTGTTCGGGTCGTACTCCCTCGGGGCCGTGCTGCCAGGTGCAGTGCCGGCGTCGACTTTCTTGGTGACCGTCAGCACATCGCTCGCGCCGAAGCCGGAGACGGTGTCGTCGATGTACTTGTTGATGCCCGTGCCGAGGCCGTTGGTGATGGTGAGAGTGAAAGCGCCCACGAAGATCGCGAGGATGGTGAGCGTGGTGCGCGTCTTCGAGCGGAAGGTGCTCGAGATCGCGGTGCCGATGAGGTCGAGCGTCTTCATGCCGCCATCTCCTCGATCAGCCCGTCCTTGATGTGCACGCGCCGGTCGCACCTTGCGGCGAGATCCTCATCGTGGGTGACGATCACAAGCGTGATCCCCTGGTCGCGGTTCAGGGCGAACAGGATGTCCTCGACGACACCTCCGGTCACCGAGTCGAGGTTGCCCGTCGGCTCGTCGGCGAAGATGATGCGCGGGTCGTTGACCAGCGCACGGGCGATGACGGTGCGCTGCTTCTGCCCGCCCGAGAGGTTCACTGCCTTGTTCCTGGCCTTGTCGGCGAGATCGAGCTGCGCGAGCGCGGCGATGCCGCGGCGCTTCCGCTCGCCTGCGCCGATGCCGGCGATCTTCAGCGGCAGCACGACGTTCTCGAGAACGCTCTGATTCGGGGTCAGGAAGAACTGCTGGAAGACGAACCCGAACGTCTTGTTGCGGATCCGGTTCAGCGCCCGCCCCTTCAACGTCGCCGTGTCCTGGCCGCTCAGCGCGATGGCCCCCGAACTCGGCTCATCCATCAGCGCCATCAGGTGCATGAGCGTCGACTTGCCGGATCCGCTCTTGCCGATGATCGCGATGCTCTCGCCGGCGGCGATGTCCAGGCTCACCCCCTTCAGCGCGTCGAAACGGCCGCTTCCTCGGCCGTAGGACTTGTGCACGTCGCGCACGGAGAGCACCGGCGCCGATGGTGCGGGGATCGTGGGGGCAGGGCTCGTCATTCGCGCTCCAGGACTCGGTGGCGGATCCGCCGCGTTCAGCCTCGTCGATCGCGGAGGGAACCGCATCGTCTCACGGGATGAAGTGCGCGTACTCCGAACGCGGTATGCCGATGCCGGTGAGGCGGCGTCAGGCGTCCAGGAGCTTCTCCGACTGGTCCACGACGCCCAGCGCCGCCGCCTGGGCGGCATCAGGATCCTGGTTGCGGATCGCGTGGAACAGGGCTTCGTGCCGGTCGGCGCTCGTCGCCACGATCGACATGGATCCCGGCGCGTTCGCGGTGACCGCGTTGAGCAACGAGGAGTCGAAGCTCGCGTAGATCCCGGCGAGCAGGTCGTTGTGCGCGGCCCTGGCGATGGCGAGATGGAACGCGACATCGTGCTCGATGAACACGTCCTGGTCGTCTCGGCGGGCAGCCGCATTCCTCGCGACGAGTTCGGTCTCGATGACCGTGAGATCGCCGGCGGTCCGATTCTGCGCCGCCTCCCGGGCCGCCAGCACGTCGAGGGCACGGCGCACGCGCATGACCTCCAGGGCGTCGGCGTCGCGGAGGGTGCGACGCAGCGCCACCTCCGTGGGATCGCGTGCGATGACATAGGTGCCGTCGCCCTGTCGGCTCTCGAGGAGGCCGAGCTGCGCGAGAGCGCGCACGCCCTCGCGGACGGAGGGGCGACTGATGCCGAACTGCGCGACGAGCTCGGCCTCGCTGGGGATGCGCTGGCCGATTCCCCAGGTGCCGGCCGCGATCTCGGTCTGGAGGCGCTCGACGACGGTGTCGACCAGTGAACGGCGTTGGATCGGTTCCACGGTTCCATTGTGGGCCATGTTGACCGTATGGTTGTCAGACGTCAGATAACCTGATGAATATCCACACGATGATCCCCCGATCATCCGAGCCGGCGAAGACGCCGGACGAGGAGCAGGAGCACGATGGCAGCTGATCCCGAGCGCAGTCCGCTCGTCGCGGCGGGTCTGGTCGACGCGCACATCCATCCAGACAAGACGTCCTGGGGCGACCGGTGGATGACACGGCGCCCGGCCGCGACGCTCGACGAGCTGATCCGCAACAACATCCTCGCGCTGTCCGAATACGGACGGGGTGTCGAAGAACGGGCGCACGCTCTGCTCACCCAGGCCCTGAGCAGCGGCACCCTGGCAATGCGAGCGCATGTGGACGTCGGCACGGCCATCGGACTCGCCCATGTCGAGGGGGTGCGAGCGGCGGCCGAGCGGATCGGCCCGGATCTCACCGTGCAGATCGTCTGCTTCCCGCAGTTCGGCCTGCTCACCGATCCTGGCGCGCTCGACCTCATGGCGGCGTCCCTGGACGCCGGAGCTGACATCGTCGGCGGCATCGATCCGCTCGGCCGCGATGGCGATGTCGCCGGCCACCTCGACGCCGTGTTCGGGCTCTCCGCCCGGTCGGGGCGCGACCTCGACATCCACCTGCACGACGGGGGAGAGGAGGGGCTGGCGCAGATCCGTGAGATCGCCGCCCGCACCCGCGCCGCGGGAATGCAGGGCCGCGTCACCGTCAGTCACGCCTTCGCCCTGTGCGACGGGACGCTCCCGTCGTTGCGCGCCACACTGGACGAGGTCGCCGACGCCCGCCTCTGGATCACCACCTGCGCGCTCGGTCCGGATCCCGTACCCGACCTGGACCTGTTCGAGTCCCACGGCGTGCAGCTCGCCGCGGGGTCGGATGGCGTGCGCGACAGCTGGAGCCCGTACGGCACCGGGAGCATGGTGGATCGCGCTCATCTGCTCGGCTACCGGACCGGAGCCATCACCGACGCCGACCTCGAGCGGTGCTACCGGATCGCCTCGACAGAGGGCGGCCGGATGCTCGGCATCACAGACCTGACCCTCGATGCGGACGCCACGAGCGCCACCCGTCTCGAATTCGACGCCCCGACCATCGCCCAGCTCGTGGTCGACCGACCTGCACCCCTCCGTGTCATCCGGCACGGCCGGCTGCTCTGACGCATCCCCCTCACATCCGCAACACCTCACCTCAACCCGAAAACACAGGAGTTTCTCGTGGTCCCTCGCAAGACAGCACTCGGCGCCGCAGCCGTGGTGACCGTCGCCGCTCTGGCTCTGGCCGGATGCAGCGGTTCACACAAGGCACAGACGTCCGGCCCCTCCGAGCTCTCGCTCGATCTCAACAAACTCGCCACCACCACGCCCGCGGGCACGGAGCCGGTGGATCAGCTGAAGTGGAATCTCCCGTACGAGCCCTCGTCGATCGATCCGATCTTCACCTGGAACTACGCGGAGAACACGGTCACCGCGAACATGTGCGAGAGCCTGCTGCGCCTGAAGCCCGACCTGTCCACGGAACCGGGCCTCGCCAGCAAGGTCGAGACGCCCGATGACACCACGGTGGTCTACACGCTGCGTGACGGCGTCACGTTCTGGGACGGCAACCCGATGACCGCCGAGGACGTCGCGTACTCGTTGCAGCGCCAGATCGGCCCCGACACCAAGAGCTACTGGTCGGACTACTTCCACAACGTCGCCTCGGCGACGGTCACCGGTCCGCTTCAGGTGACGGTCAAGCTCTCCAAGCCCGACGTGCTGTTCAACCAGGCGATGAGCTCCGCCGCCGGCGCGATCGTCGAGAAGGCCGCCGTCGTGGCCGGAGGACAGGACTTCGGCACGCCCAAGGGCAACCTGCAGTGCACCGGCCCGTACAAGATGGGCAAGTGGGACTCGGGCAAGAGCCTCACGATGGACCGCAACGATGCGTACTGGAACAGCGCCGTCAAGCCGAAGGTGAAGCAGATCTCGTTCAGCTTCATCGCCGATGAGTCGACCGCGATCAACGCCCTGCGCACCGGCGATGTCGACGGCCAGTTCTTCTACCTGCCGCCGGCCGGTCTGTCGCAGCTGCAGAAGAGCGACAACGTGACGACCACGTTCGGCAAGTCCTTCGTGTTCTGGACCCTCGCCGCCATCAACAAGGACGGCGCGATGGGCGATGAGAAGATCCGTCAGGCGCTCTCGCTCGCGATCGACCGCTCGGCTCTGACCAAGGTCGTCTTCCAGGGCGCCGGCATCCCCGCCCCGACCATCGCCGGGCCCGCGACGTGGGGCTACGGCGAGGACGAGTTCTCGTCGGCCTTCAAGAAGTTCGGTGTGAACGCCGACCTCGACAAGGCCAAGAAGCTGGTCGAGGAGGCCGGATCCCCGAAGACCCCGATCGTCCTCGCCGTGCAGGGCAGCTCCGCCGTGCACGAGCAGACGGCGAGCGTCATCCAGGCCGCGGGCCAGGCCATCGGCCTGAACGTGCAGACCAAGGTCATCCCGGTCGAGCAGTTCGGCAACCTGTACTTCGACCCGACCGCACGCAAGGGCCTGGACGGCTTCTTCACGACGAACTACAGCGACTTCGCCGATCCGCTCAACGTGTACAGCTTCTTCGAGTCGGGCAACTCGCACGACTACATCCAGTGGAACGGCGCCGACGACCAGATCGCCAAGGCTCTGCAGACCACGGATGACATCAAGCGGGCCAAGCTCGTCGTGGACATCCAGCAGAAGGTGACCCAGGGTCTGCCCTGGATCCCGCTCGCGTACGAGCCGACCACGATGATCCAGAACAAGCGGATCTCGGGCGCCGTGCCGTCCTTCGCCTATCTGTACTCGCCGTGGGCGGTCACGATCGGCGGGACGAAGTAGTCCGATGTCCTTCGCGTCCTATCTTCTGAGGCGCATCGGGGGGCTGCTCCTGGTACTTCTGGTGACCTCGTTCCTCGTGTTCGGGTTGCTGTACCTGGCTCCGGGCAGCCCCCTCGCCTTCATCCTCGGTCCGCGCGGCGGCAGCGCCGCGCAGATCGCGGCCGTCACTGCGCAGTACCACCTGAACGACCCGTTCGTCGTGCGCTACATCGCCTGGCTGGGCGATGTGCTGCACGGCGATCTGGGCCGCTCGATCGTGTACCGCCAGCCCGTGTCGGACCTGCTGGCATCGCGAGCGGGGACGACGACAGCGCTCGTCGCCCTCGCCGCGGTCATCATCGCGGTCGTCGGCGTCCTCGCCGGCACCATCGCCGCCCTGCGCGGCGGCTGGGTGGATCAGGTCGTCTCCACCCTGTCCGCGATCGGCCTGTCCACCCCGGTGTTCGTGATCGGCGTCGCGCTGATCAGCCTGTTCGCGGTCGGCCTCGGCTGGTTCCCCACCTTCGGGGTGGGATCCGGCGGGATCGACACGCTCTGGCACCTGTTCCTGCCCGCCGTCGCGCTGAGCGTCGCGAGCGCGGCGTACCTCGCCCGCATCACCCGTGCGGCGGTGAACGAGGAGAGCGTTCGAGAGCACGTGCAGACGGCCACCGTCCGCGGGCTCGCGAAGGGGCTGATCGTGCGCCGGCACGTGCTGCGCAACGCGCTCATCCCGATCACGACCGTGCTCGGCCTCACGATCGCGACGCTCATCGCGGGCGCCGTGGTCGTGGAGAACGTGTTCGCGTTGGACGGGCTGGGCTCGCTGCTGGTCAAGGCGATCCTGCAGCGCGACTTCGCGGTCGTGCAGGCCGTCGTGCTCGTGCTGGTCGTGGCCTTCGTGGTCGTCAACGCGATCGTCGACGTTCTCTACACGTTCATCGATCCGCGCATCACCCTGGGGGGCAAGCGATGAGCGCCGGGACGACGACGACCATCGCGGTCGCGAAGGACGCCTCGCTGCGTCGCGGGGAGACACTGCTGCGCCGTACCTGGGACCGCCTCGGCGTGATCGGCTCGATCGCGGTGGTGCTGCTCACGATCATCGTGCTCGCCGCCGTGTTCGCTCCGTGGCTGGCACCGGCGGATCCGAACGCGCCCGATCTCCTCGCCGCGCTCGCCGGCCCGAGCGTCGATCATCTGCTCGGCGCCGACGCCCTCGGCCGTGACATCCTGTCCCGGCTGATGTTCGGCGCTCAGGTGACCCTCGCCGGCCCCGGCCTCGTGATCCTGCTCTCCACGATCGTCGGCACCGTGCTGGCGCTCGTGGCGGCGTGGAGCGGCGGCCGCGTCGATGCGGTGATCGTGTGGGTGCTGGACATCCTGTTCGCGGTGCCCGGGATCGTGTTCGGCCTCATCGCCGTCGCGATCTGGGGGCCGAGCCTGTTCACGGTGGTGTGCGGCCTCGCGGTCGCGTACGTCCCGTACGTGGCCCGCGTGGTGCGGGGGGCCGCTCTGCGGGAGCGCAGCCTGCCGTACGTGTCCGCCGCCTGGCTGCAGGGGCACTCCGGGTTCGGGATCACGACCACGCAGATCCTGCGCAACGTGCAGCCAATCGTGATCGCGCAGGCGGTCTCGTCGCTGGGCTTCGCGGTGATCGACTTGGCCGCGGTCTCCTTCCTCGGACTCGGCGTGCAGCCGCCCACCGCCGATCTCGGTCTGATGGTCAAGAGCGGCTTCGACTCGACGCTGCGCGGGCACCCCGGCGAGGCGATCGCCGCGGGTTCGCTGATCGTCCTGATCGTCTGGTGCGTCACCGTGATCGGCGACCGCCTCATCTCGAACGCAAGGAGCTCGTGATGTCGAAACCGCTGCTCAAGCTCGACGACGTCCGAGCGACCCTGCGTCTGCGCCACAGCGAGCAGACCCTGCTCAACGGCGTCTCCTTCGAGATCGGCGAGGGCGAGGCCCTGGGCCTCGTCGGCGAGTCCGGATCGGGCAAGTCGCTCACCACGCGTGCGGTCACCCGCATGCTGGATCCCGCGTTCCGGGTCTCCGGGACGATCGAGTTCGACGGGACGTCGGTGCTGGACATGTCGAACGCGGCCCTGCGCCGCTATCGGCAGACGGACGTCGGGATGATCTTCCAGGACCCGCGTGCGCACGTGAACCCGGTGCACACGGTCGGCGACTTCCTCACCGAGGTGCTCGTGCGCGACAGGGGCGTGGACCGGAAGGACGCCGAGCGCCGTGCGGTGGCGCTGCTCGACGAAGTCGGCGTACGCAATGCGGAGGCTCGCCTGCGGCAGTATCCGCACGAGCTGTCCGGCGGTCTGCTGCAGCGCGTCATGATCGCGAGCGTCCTGCTCGCCGAGCCTCGGCTCATCCTCGCGGACGAGCCGACCACGGCACTGGACGTCACGGCCCAGTCGGACGTGATGGCGATCTTGGACGAGCAGCGCAAGGCGCGCGGCCTCGCCCTGCTGTTCATCACGCACGACCTGGAGCTCGCGGCCGCCTGCTGCGACCGCCTCGCGGTGATGTACGCCGGCGAGATCGTGGAGCAGGGTCCTGACATCTACGACGATCCGCAGCATCCGTACACGATCGAGCTGCTGGGCGCCCGCCCGAGCATCGACGAGCGGGTGGCGCGGCTGCCCGTCCTCACGTACAACCGAGAGATCCACGAGCAGCGGAAGGCACACGCATGAGCGGCACCGCAGAACCGATCATCGTCGGGAAGAACCTCCGCAAAGTCTTCCCGGCTCCGCGCGGCTCGAAGGGGGAGCCGATCGTCGCGGTCGACGACGTCTCGTTCGAGCTCTACCCCGACGAGTGCCTCGCGATCGTGGGGGAGTCGGGGTCGGGCAAGACCACCGTCGCGCGCATGCTCGTGGGCCTGGAGACGGTCACCGGCGGGGAGCTCACCGTGCGCGGCGCGTCGCGCACCCAGGGCGTGCGGCGCCTCGCGGATCGACGGCGCTGGGCCCGCGAGGTGCAGTACGTGTTCCAGGACCCTTACTCGTCGCTCAACGGCCGGCAGCGGATCGTGGAGATCATCGCCTCCTCGGTGGCCCTGCACGGAACGGCGAAGGGGCAGACGCCGTGGGCCGCTGCGCAGGACGTCCTGTCGAGCGTGGGGCTGGGGGAGTCGTTCTGGACGAAGTTCCCGCACCAGCTCTCCGGCGGGCAGCGCCAGCGCGTCGCCATCGCGCGGGCGCTCGCTGCGGATCCGGGCGTGATCGTCCTCGACGAGGCGGTCGCGGCGCTCGACGTGTCGATCCAGGCGCAGATCCTGAACCTGCTCGCCGACATCAAGGCGGAGCGCAAGGTCAGCTACTTGTTCATCTCGCACGACCTGGCGGTGGTCAACCAGATCTCGGACCGCATGATCGTGATGGAGCAGGGCGTCGTCGTCGACAAGGGCATCACCGCGGAGATCCTCGCCGACGCCGTGCAGCCGTACACCCGCGCGCTGCGCGCGGCGGTGCCTCGCCCGGGGTGGAAGCCCGTGCGCCGGGAGCGGCTCGCGTCATGAGCTCGTCGCCCGGTCCGGTCTGGGGCGCCAGACCGGGCGACGATCTCGAGAGGGGGCCTGGGGCGGTCGTCCGGGGGCGGGTCTCGGGGACATTAGGATCCGACCATGCCCGCCTACTTCGAGCGCGTCGACGCGTCCGCCTTCCGCCCGACTGCCGCCGTCGAGGGCGCGTGGAGCACCCAGGAGCAGCACATCGCCCCGTCGCTGGGGCTCATCGCACATGCGATCGAACGGGAGCACGTGGAGCGTCGGGGCGGGGACCTGCAGCTCGGACGGATCTCGTACGACATCCTCGGCACGATCCCGATCGAGCGCGTCGAGCTCGACGTCCGGATCCTACGTCCCGGCCGCACGATCGAGCTCGTGGAGGCCGTGCTGAGTCACGACGGCCGCGCCGCGGTCATCGCGCGTGCCTGGTTCATGCAGGCCGCGGACACCCGGGCGTTCGCCGGCAGTGCGCTGCCCTCGATGCCGGACCGCGACGAGCTCGACCCGTGGGAGATGGGCGATCACTGGCAGGGAGGGGCCGTCCGCAGCGTGGACTTCCATCGCGGACAGCGGCAGCCGGGGCACGCGTGGGCGTGGCTGAGGCCGCAGATCCCGCTGCTGCAGGGAGAGCCGGTCGGGCCGATCTCGCGGTTGCTGGGCATGGTCGACTTCGCCAACGGACTCACGCTGCGCTTGGCGCCGACGGAGGTCGCGTTCCCGAACGTCGATCTCACCTGCCATCTCTTCGCCGCGCCCGAGGGCGAGTGGATCGGTTTCGACACGACGGTCTCGATCGGTCCGACCGGGCTGGGCCTGACCGAGACCGTGCTGCACCATGAGCGGGGCCCGGTCGGGACGGTGCAGCAGATCCTCACCGTGCGCCCGATGCGCGGCTGAGTCAGGAGGGCGACACGGGCTGGCGCAGGATCGTGCGGCGCTTCTCGGGAGCCACCCGACGGGCATCGCTCAGATAGATCTCGTGATGCAGGCCTGCCAGACGCAGGCCCTGCTCCGGGATGACCTCGTCGTGCAGGCGTTCGAGGAGCGGGGCCTCGTCGTCGAAGGATCCGATGTGCAGGGTCTGCATGCAGAGGCCTTCGGTGAGCCGCAGGATTCGCAGGTCGTCGAGCCGGGGCGGCGCCTTCTTCGCGCGGACGATCGCGACCGCCGCGTCCACGACCGCGTCGTCGATCCAATCCGGGATGAGGATCAGCATCGTCCAGTCCCAGCGCGACTTGTCGCGCGCCGTGGTGAACGCGTCCATCTCGTCCGCCCACCACAGCCCTTCCAGCGGCGGGACGACGTAATCCCGGTCGAGCTCGCGCTTGCTGGCGAACTTGAGCGCGTACGCGACCGGATACAGAGTCTCGAGCGCCTCGGCATATTGGGGAGTCGTGTTCGGATCCCCATGGCCGTCGATCGCGAGATAGCGGCTCTGCGGCAGATCGATGAGGCGGAACTCGCCGGTGCGCGCGCGATAGCCGTCCAGGCTCTTGGTGAGATCGAGCTTCGTGCCGGGAGTCACGCCGTGCGTCCCAGAACGGCGAGGACGACTGCCCCTGCGCCGAGCGCGACGCCCACAACGATGGCGAGCACACCCCACGCCAGGGCGATGCGCGTTCCGGGCAGCCCGCCCAGATCGTCCTGATCCATGACCTTGGCGAGCCCGTACAGGAAGATGCCCAGTGCTGCCGCCGCCATCCAGGCGACCAGCAGCCAGGAGACCGGGAGGAAGATGTTGATTCCGGCTACGATCCCGCCCAGTATCAGCAGAGGCGTGTGCAGCAGGGCTGCGGCGATGTAGACGAGCTTGTAGGCCATGCCGTGCTCGCGGATCAGGGGAGCGTCTTCGGAGCCGTCCATGGGATCAGCCTGCCACGGAACGGCGCCCTTTCCTCCGGAACGGGCATACCGTTGAGGGTGGGCACGAACGCTGTGCTCGAGGCGACGACAGAGAGAAGCACGATGAGCACCCCCGGTCTGGAAGAGGACGTCACCGAGAAGTTCAAGGGAGCATTCCGGCATCACCCGGCCGGGGTCGCGCTGGTGACGGGAATCGCCCCGGACGGCCCCGTGGGCCTCACGCTGTCGAGTGTCGCCTCGGTGAGCGCCGACCCCGCCGTGCTCGTCTTCTCCGTCACGCGCGCGACCGGAAGCGCGGGCGGGATCCTCTCCGCGCCCAGCGTGCTCGTGCACTTCCTCGTCGCCGGGCAGGAGCCCATCGCCGACGCGTTCGCCCGGTCGGGCCAACCGCGCTTCACCCCGGAGCAGGGATTCCGGACACTGCCCACCGGCGAGCCGTTCCTGCCATCGGCCCGGGTCGCGGTGCGCGGCACCATTCGGGAGACGCATCCGGTCGGGCCGTCGGCGCTGGTCCTGCTCGACGTGCTCGACGTGATCGAGGGCACTTTCGGTGCGCCGCTGCTCTATGTCGACCGGCACTACGACAGTCTCGTCTCGGCGAGCGCGCCGGCGCCGGCGCCGCAGAACTGAGAGCGTCCACCCGCGCCGAGACGCTTGCCCCTGCGGCTGTTCTGAACGAAGGTGGAGCCATGGCCGTGACCCTGATCCTCCCGCTGTCCGCGCCGCTCGCCGTCGGGCGCATCGTGGCCGTGGATGAGGAGTCCCGTGCCGTGCGGGTCCGCGACCTGACCACCGGTGTCGTCTACCGCGTGCCCGGATCCGTCCTGCCCGAGCTCGGAGCGCTGCCCTGGCGCGGCCGGGTGGAGGCGTGCACGGTGCTGGCGACGGAGGAAGGCGTGGTCACGGAGCTCGTGCTCGACGCAGTCCCGGGCGGTGCGGTCGATCTCCGCGGATCCGCGATCGCGCTCGAAGGCGCCTCGCAGGCGGCCGCGGCAGCGAAGGCCCAGGCCGCCGTCTGGGGCGGCACCGACCGCCCGCCGCAGGAGGAGACGCCCCGCTTCTGGTGAGGGCGCGTACGTCGGCCTGCATCCTGTTCGGGAGCTCCGCGGCTGGAGCCTCGCTCATTGGAAGTCCCGGGAATGATGCGTCACGCCCACCGCGAGCTGTTCGAACGCGTCGGCCAGCAGATTGGTGACGCCCTCAGGGGAGCGCTCCAGGACGCCGCGCACGATCAGCGCGGGTGACTCCCGGGCGATCCGTCGGTAGCGCAGCCACACGCCCTGCGTGCAGATGACGTTCACCAGGCCGTGCTCGTCCTCGAGGTTGAGGAAGGTCACGCCGCCCGCCGTGGACGGGCGCTGCCGGTGGGTCACCAGGCCCGCGGTCTCGACTCGCCGGCCGTTCTCGTGCGTGCGCAGCGCGGAGGAGGTCAGCACGCCGCGCGCGTCGAGCTCCGGGCGGAAGTGCGCGAGCGGATGGTCATCGGTGGACACCCCGGTCGCCCAGAGGTCGGCGGTGAGGATCTCGTAGCTGGTCTGGTCGCCGAACAGCGGCGGCTGCACGGCGACCACCGTGTCGGGCAGATATCGGGCGCGATCCTCCGCCGCGGAGCCGGCCAGCCAGATCGCCTCCCGGCGCTGCAGCCCGAGGGAGTCGAAGGCCCCGGCGGTGGCGAGGGCCTCCACCTGGGAGGCGGTGAGGTCGGTGCGGCGCACGAGATCATTCAGGTCCCGGTACGGACCGCGGGCATCGCGTTCGGCGACGATCCGCTCGGCCGTCTTCTCGCCGATCCCGGTGACGCCGGCAAGCCCCAGCCGCACGGCGAAGCGGCCGTCCCTGCGGTGCGCCAGGGTCTCGTCGGGCACTTTCGGGTCGAACGGCGCAGCCTTCGCACCGGGAGGCCGCGTGGGGAGCTGATGCGCGCAGGCGTCCAGGCCGGTGAGCCCGGTCGCCGCCGGATCCACAGGCTCCAGGGCCTCGGTCGCCCCGGAGCGCCGGATGTCGGGCCGGCGCACTTCGACCCCGTGCCGGCGGGCGTCGCCGGTGAGGGTCGCTGCCGAGTAGAACCCCATGGGCTGAGAGCGCAGCAGACCCGCCAGGAACGCGGCGGGGTAGTGCAGCTTGAGCCAGGAGCTGGCGTACACGAGCAGCGCGAACGAGAGCGAGTGCGATTCCGCGAAGCCGAAGTCGGAGAAGGCCTGGATCTGCGCGTAGATGCGGTCCGAGGTCTCCTCGTCCAGCCCGTGCCGACGCATGCCCGTGTACAGGCTCTCCCTGATGCTGTCGATCTTCTCCAGGCCTCGTTTGGATCCCATCGCGCGGCGCAGCGTGTCGGCCTCGTCGGCGGTGCAGTCACCGAGCGTGGTCGCCATCTGGATGAGCTGCTCCTGGAACACCGGGATGCCGAGCGTGCGCTCGAGCACCGGCTCCAGTTTCGGATGGGCGTAGGTCACGTCCTCCTGCCCGAGCTTGCGGCGCACGAACGGATGCACTGCACCGCCCTGGATGGGACCGGGTCGGATGAGGGCGATCTGGATCGCGAGCTCGTAGAACTCCCGCGGTTGCAGGCGGGGGAGCAGCCCCATCTGCGCGCGGGACTCGACCTGGAACACCCCGATCGTGTCGGCGCGGCAGAGCATGTCGTAGACCGCCGGCTCCTCCTTCGGCAGGGTGTCCAGCGTCCACTCCTCGCCGGTGGCGTCGCGGACCAGGTCGAAGCAGTGCCGCAGTGCGGAGAGCATCCCGAGCCCGAGCAGGTCGAACTTCACCAGCCCCATCCAGGCCGCGGCGTCCTTGTCCCACTGGATGACGGTGCGCTTCTCCATCCGGGCGTGCTCGACGGGGACGACCTCGCCGACCGGCCGCCGGGTGAGCACCATG
>Ga0308169_10000396_pt1 | contig 68524 bp, 41 predicted proteins | sample PhyBR1_2_FD_202139 | JGI IMG/M metagenome (GOLD analysis project Ga0308169, IMG submission 202139) | Phyllosphere microbial communities from UC Gill Tract Community Farm, Albany, California, United States - DLSLSB.R1 | ecosystem: Host-associated > Plants > Phyllosphere > Unclassified | place... | reverse complement strand
CTTTACAAATGCAAAAAGTGATTGAAATTCTGAAATAATATTTAAAAATTTTATTATTTGTATAAATACAAAAATTTTTAGATACCCCACTATGAGCGACACACTGTCAGATAATATAATAAATGCAATAAAAACATTCGATTGGCTTAGAGTGCTAAGAATGATCAGAGAAACATGGGAATATTGCTTTGATGTTTGCCAACTAAACTGGTATTCAAGAAAGCTTGAGAAAGAAGTATTTGACAGATGGCTCGAGCCTCTACTTGTTTTTAAAAAAGATCAGAAATTCAGTTTTGATGTATCTCTTGAAGATTTTTCTAAGTATCTAATCGGTGAAGATGTATTGTTGGAAAAAACTTGGTTTATTTGCTTGACTTTTATTACCTCATTAGCAGCTATAATGATCATTCCACTACTTTGTTCTACTTTGGGTCACTTCTTTTATCCTAAAGTTACTTCCTCAAAGAAAAGATCAGTTTACATTGATTTCATTTTGGGCCCAACTCTTATATACGTTTTTATGGTGCTACCCTTCAAAAGCAGTGATGCTATGAAAGCCATAAGAGTTTATGCAATGCAGTTCTTATCATTCTTTTTTTCTTTTAAATACATTGTTGGTATTGATGAGCTGATCTTTATATCCTTTGTTGCGTTGACTACTTCAGCGTTTTATATTTGCAAAAGAGCAAGCGGAAAATCAGAAATTTGCAAAAAAATTGCAGCGTCAATGCATTTTTTGACGGATTCATGCTACAATCTAGTTGCTACAGTCTACATTGCTTTCCTTATAAACAAAGGAATCTTGATGTCAGGTGAAAATGACGTAATCAGCACAATGTGCATATTATTGCCGATTGTTACTCTCTTGATCTTATTTAATCTCAAAAGATCTAGGATAATATGCACCAGGATTTTTAACAATCTTATATCTGACTTAAGGATATTTCTGGGATTAGTACTTGCTGTTATTTGCACTTTGAACGACATAATATTTTTTATTACTAGAATTAATCTACACGATTCATTCTTAGGCAGTATTGTGCTCTTTTTGATTGGCGTTCTTGCGTATCTTTTCAAAGATCCCCTTAGAGCGGCTATTCTTGTGATTGGTTATCGAGTCATTAAAACCTTGTTTTTTGAGAACCAAGTGAATCAAGAAAATGAGAACGGAAACTATAGTACAAGTCGTAAATTTACTTCGGCTAAGGAACAAGAAAATAATAAAAATGAACAGAAAAGGCTTTCTGATGATGATAACTTCTTAAGATATAATTATCTAACTGATGAGGCAAAGTCATTGAATGGTCAACCTATGGAACAATTAAAGGCTGAGGAAACTACAGAAAATGTCGAAACTTATGGTGAGGAAGACATCAATACTAAGGAAAATGAGGAAGACATTATTACTGAAGAACATCTGAAAGACAATTCTATGGAAATCAGAGAGGAAGCTGAAGATTCTATGGATGTCAACAAGGAACAAGAAGGTCTAAATGACGAAAAGCAAGAACCAGAAGCTGCTTAAAATTAAATCACTTTAATTAATCGTGTTGAGTCTTGACTGAAAGATGAAAATTCATTTCTTTGAGATAATTTTTACAAACAAGTTTTATAGATATTTTTGGAAGAAGACTCTTCTTCTTGTATACTTCCTTTTTGATATGCCACTATTATTATAGACTACAAATAAGAAACGTTATATGACATTTTTGTAATTTGCAGCTAAAAGCTATTATTTCTATAACAACAAACCATTTTGTTCTTTTTTCTAAATTTATTCTTTCGATCTGCCAACATCTGAGACTCACAAATGTTGGCCAATCTGTAAAAGTTTTCATATTTCTTCTAAAAATTGCAAAAAAAGAATTTAGATTTTGATAGTGGGCTTTAATACAGTGCGAAGCAAATTATGCTCAAAAATGCACTTTAAGAGCATACTAATCTCTTTTATTTAACATTATTTCTTTTCCATTCTAAATTTTATAGATTGAGCTTAAAATTTTTAAAGTTGAAAACAAACACAAAAATTTCCAATTATTGTTGGGGAGAAAGAAATCTTGAGGAATTATTGGCCTTGGCTTTGCGTTTGTTTTACAGCATTTTTTCTCTATACTTTTTTAAAAGGTGTCTCTGATAAAAAAAATATGATCAGATAAAAAGTAAGAAAAATGATAATGATTTTGTTAAATGATTAAAAAACACAGATTTCATCAATATTGTTAGTATTTTATTTATCATTACACTGCTTATATTTTACAATTTACACTAACCATTTTCGTTGTTCTAACATTATCTTATTTTTACTTTCTTCCCTCAGAGTTGCGAGAAACATAAATGAAAAAATTTCTTTTTTTTTATTTTTCAAAATAAATACAAAAATTTTTATTTTCCCTTATTATGGAAGAAATTAAACCGAATGTTGTAAACTTGCCAGGCAAATGGAGCTTTTTAGATGCCATTGAAAGCGGATGGAACTATTTTTACGGTAGACTGCAGGGCAGATACCTAAAAGCCTTAAATACCGAATTGTACGGATCAAGGATTAAAAATTGTTTTAACCTTCAGTTCCAAACAAAAAGTGCAGATAAAAGTTTGCTGCAGGCATACATAGCGCGCGACCAGGTTGCACAGGTTATAGTGATTCTTACTTTTGTAATACTCTTTTATATCACTCTCTCCTACCTGAATATTCTCCCACCATATTGGCAGAAAGGACAGCCTTTGATCATGGGTATTCTGACATTTTACGTATTCCTTGTAGTGCCCCTCAAAAATACAAGTTTAATGGCATCCTTGCGGAGCTTTTTCGTGAAGGATGGCCCATTCTTGAACGTGAAAGAGGACTTTGCTGTTGATGAATGCATGTTTTTGTCTTTCGTAGCTCTTTTCTACGTTTTTTTTTACATTGCAAAATTCATTAACAGGAAATTTCAGGTTCAGGAAAAGATTGAGAAAAAATTGCATTTTTCCATCAGGCCTTTGCTTGAAAAGATTTATAGTGGAACAATCATCTCTTTCATCATTCTTTATTGTCTTAATTTAGGGTTGCAAGATGGAAGAGGCGTATTTCAGTTGATTATAAACTTAGCCGTATTTCTTACTTTACTTTTATATGTGGTAATCTTTTTGTTCAACGAAGAAACAAAGTATCAAACTTCCGATTTCATAAAGAAAGCTTCCAGTTGCATAAACAAGTATTTCTTCTCCTTTCTGAGGTTCTGTGTGAACACAAGCTTTTATGTTATACTTATTGCACTTCTAATGCTAGATATAGCACCGTATTCTATTATTTGCAGAGTCATTCATTCCTGTGCAAGTTCAGTCTTCTTTTATTTGTTCACGCATAGCTTGGGCTTTTACTTTGTCTTGGCCAAGATATGTCTTTTAGGATGCTTCGTAATGTATTGTATTTACAATAATAAAAAAGATAAATTAGAAGATCTTAGAGCATCTAAGCGTGCTGAAGTCGACACTGATGAAAGTGACGCTGATGATGTGGCCTACGTATGCGGGTATAGGTCATCTGTTTTGGGCAATCCAACAATACCCGGTTTTAGGTCTAGGAATCCGGTAATCAGCCCCACATTAGAGGAATCTCAAGAAGAATTAGTGGAAAGAGAGAGGCCAAGTGACTGGAATAATCAATCATCTTCAAGTTCATCCTATTCCCGGGAAGGGGACGGTGAAACGGCAGGTGACAATTTTGCTGTGAACCGTCAAACAGCAGAGGCGGCAGATGAATATTTTACTATGGACCCTGACAATCATGAGATTTCAATGATCAAATGTGTCAGCCAAACAGGTTTACAAGTGGAAACCTTGGAACAAAAGTCAAACGAAGAAGTGCCAGACACAGATCTCAGCAATGCCTCATTCCAGCAACTGGATGCATCTGCTAGACCATATGAGGAAAGTTTTGCAGTTCCAGTAAGCTCAGACAATAGCCATGCATTTGAAACAATGCAGCCTATCCAAACACCAGAGTTTCATCTTACAGGAACTAGCATGCCAAACCTTTTGCTAGAAACTTCATTTACAAGAGCTAGTTTCGATGAAATGACTGAAACGAGAAACTCAGACCCCTTTGAAGGCACTAGCTTTATGATATTTAATGACCAAGAACAGGTAAGAAATAACAGCTCAGAAAATCTGATGCGAGAAACTTCTGAAGACAGCACTTCTACAGTCTGTAACTCTGCAAGCGATAATGAGGAGTAGTTGTGAGAGCAGGAATCCAAATAAAAGAAATAGTTAGAATATTCTTGCAGTTCAGAAGAGAATAATCTTGAGCACCATGCTATTCCTCTTCTACAATCTAATTAAATACTTTTATTTATGTTACTCATTTTACCAAAAAGCTAATAAGAAGCTAATAAAAAGCCAATTTTGTATTACAGACATAAAATAAAATATCTTCGTCATTTAAACTAAAATCAGAAGCAATAGTTAAGTGTTTTAAATTAAAATTTGTGTCTTTTTCTAAGCCATTTTTATAAAAAAACAGCAACTCTGAAAGACGGGTGCTGAAATTCCAGAATTTTTATTGGTTCAAAAAAGGCAAAGGAGAAAGAATTCCAAAAATTTTTATACAATGATTGTATTTAATCTTACAAACAGTGTTCATCTTAGTCTTAGCAAGACACAATCTCAAATTGGCACACAGCACAGCTTCTTTTCTTAATGGCCAAAATCTCTAAAATTTCTCATCCCAAAATGACTGTTTATGCCATTATAAGGCAGGACATCCACACAGAAAAAATAATCAAGGAGAAGTTCAACCTAGAGAGATTCAGCATATTCACAGCAGGCACCGTAAAGAACTTTATTAGATCCATTTGCAAAGACATTTCTAAAAGGCTCCCCAAAGATGCTGAGCTGCGAGAGATACGAGAGAAGATGAATCAGGATACCAACATAAAAATAATTATACAAGTAAAGGCAGAGAATAGAATATTTGTGATAACAGACGGGGACTACAATTCGTCAGTGGCATACAAGCTCATGGGCAAGTGCTTTGAGAGCAACAACTATGACGGGCTTATTAATGAATACAAGAACTGGGAAACCAAAGACCAGCTTAAAAAGATAGAGGGAGAACTAGAGAAATGCAATGCAATAGTGCTTGAGGGCCTGTCTAACATTCTTGAGAGGGGAGAGTCACTTTCAGACTTGGTAGCCAAAAGCGAGAATCTGAGCCTGCAGACCAAGATTCTTTTCAAGGCAGCGAAGAAAAAGAATTCATGCTGCTAAGCTTTATAAAGCAACATAAATTTTTGGATTTGAGAAAGTAAAGAGATGTTTTCTGATTTTAAAGAACAAAATCAGGTTATTTTTTAACTGATAGAAAAGCAATAATAAACAGACTTTTAAACAAAAACAAATGTTATCTATGATTAAAAGTAATATTATGTAAGTTTGATCAAGTATCTGTTATTTAACTTGTAATATTATTTTATTTTAAGCCTAAATGTTTATTCATTTTACTTATAAAGGCATCTGAACTTAAAATCTGTAAACCTAAGTGTTTGTTGTTATAACTGCCACCATATTGCATTATTTTGTATGAAGTAGCTCACCTACAAAGAGTTTCTTACTTTTAAGGACTAATTTTTATATTCTTAATTTTTTCTAGAATTTTTTTCCATCCACTTTTGGAACTTCTAGAAAAAATTTAGAATATAAAAATTTTAGATTTTGAAGCCATGACTGAAAAAATTATTGCAATTGGAATTGACTTAGGAACTACAACCTCATGTGTTGCAACGAAGTTCAAAAATGGAGAGATAGGAATTATTGAGAACAAGGACGGAGAAAGAACCACACAGTCTGTGGTGTGCTTTGACAAGGACACAGGAGCACCTGTGGTCGGATCAAACGCCATTCTTGGAGCCTCCTCATCCCCATTCAACTTTGTCTACGAGGCAAAGAGGATGCTTGGGAAGGGCTTCCACTCAGCCGAGATAAAGAAGTCTATGAAGAACTGGACATTCAAGCTTGAGGAAATCAAGACCAAGGGACAGGCAGCTGACGAGAACATTAGTGATAACGTTGGTATTGTCATAACAGTGAATGGCAAGAAGACTATCTACGAGCCAGTGCAGATTTCTGCATTTGTCCTGAGCTACATGTACGACTCAGCAGTGGCCAGGATTGGAGACTTTCCCAACCGTGTTGTCATAACTGTGCCCGCATACTTCAGTGAAGGTGCCAGACAGAGAACAATCGATGCAGCCAACATTGCATTCTCCTCCAAAACCGACAGTAACAACAACAAGATCAACGTTGAGGTTGTTTTGTTGGCCGAGCCTACAGCAGCAGCCGTAGCTTACGGTTCCATAAACATGAAGAACAATGCTATCAAGGATGGGACTGAAGAGAGAATTCTTGTCTTTGACTTGGGTGGCGGTACATTTGATGTGTCTGTCCTAGATTTCTTCTACGATGCGATGAGCCCAACAGGCATTGTCAAGGCTGTTGACGGCGACAACTTCCTGGGAGGTTCCGACTGGGACAACATTATCATTGAGATGGCCAAGAAGAAGTTTGCAGAGACCAGCGGAATGTCAGCTGACGACAATGTTTCAGAAGTTGAGAAGCTTAAGAATGACTTGAGACTGAGGCAGGAGGCAATCAAGATTAAGAATGCATTGTCTAACAGCCCCAATGCGACTTTCAACGTTCCCTGCTACAGAGGAAGCAGTGACTTGGTATTCGACATTACAAGGACACAGTTTGAGAGGGCCTCTAGACACTTGTTTGACAAGCTCAAGGAGAAGTGCTCGGGCGTTCTGCTTGCGCTAGAAGGTGTCACACCAGTGTATTTTGATGATGGCAAGCTCAATGAGAACGAGACTATCAGGTCTAACTCGTCTGTATCTAACGGAAGCAAGCTCCGAGACATTATAGAGGAGTCCAAGAAGAGTATCCAGAGGGTAGTCATGGTTGGGGGCTCATCGAGAATACCCAAAGTCAAGGCAGTGCTTGAGGAGTTTTTCGGAGAATCTGCGGAGACACCGATGGCCAAGAAGAAGGTTGTTTCACCCCTTAACCCAGACGAGGCCGTAGCCTATGGTGCAGGATACTTCGCCAATGCGGGAATATCGGACGATCTTGACCAGCCACAACTGCTGCTCATTGATCAGGTTCCACTGAATCTTAACATTGAAACTTACGGAGGTGTTGCCACAAAGCTGATTGAAGCCAGGACACCAATACCTTGCAAGAAGTCCCAGGTATTTTCTACTGCAGAGAACAACCAAACATCAGTTGACATTGTCATAACACAGGGCAACCGACCAAAGTCTGCCGACAACTACCAGATTGGCAGGTTTACACTTTCCGGTATTCCTGCTGCTCCCAGAGGAACACCCCAGATTGAGGTCACCTTTGAAGTGGACAGGAACAACGTGTTGCATGTCACAGCTGTGGAGAAGGGAACAAACAAGAAGGAGGTATTTGTCCAGAACATGTCCAACAAACTGTCTGACGAGGACATTGAGAACATGAAGAAGAATGCTGAGATGCATGCTGCCAATGATGCTTTGTTCACCAAGAGGGTTGAGATTAAGAATAGGTTTGAAGGCACAATATATTCTTTTGAAGACAAGATTGATAGCTTATCTGTGGACGAAGCTAAGAAAGAGGAGCTGAGGTCCAAGCTGAGATCTGAGGAGAACTGGCTTAAGGACCAGGACAATGATGTAGACCCAGTGGTAATCGAGAAGAGACTAGAAACATTCACTGCTGAAATCAGCGCTTTATTGACAGGATCGTCAGAAGGCACTGCAACAGGTAATGATGATGTCCAGGAAGTTAATTAATTAAAGTTCTATCCAATATTTTCTACTTTTTCTCTTATACTTTATACTTAGAGTGTAACGTAGTCATGGTTTAGGTTTATTTATTTAAATATATTATATTTTACTTTTAGTATTTCTTTTTGGTACAACGATATAACAGCCCTTTGGTTTGCCTATTTTTAAGAAAATACAGGAAACTGAAGGCATCAATTTGTTTCTTCTTATGCTCAGACAACTGTTTTACTCTGCTCATTGCAGAACTGCATTTATTTATTCTTTGTGATATGATAGAATAAACCATCAATTATAGTTATAAAAATTTAGCAATAGAATTTCTGTTGCATCAAAAAGCTACGCATGAGCCAGAAGTATGCGAATGTTGTTTTTTGAATAAAATTTATATTTGTAGTTAGTCTCTTCAGTACAGCATTTGCTGCACAAAATAAACATCGCTGAGTTTTGCAGCTTAAAAATTTTTGTTCTTATTTTGGGATCATTGATTCTTGCTGTCGCAATAATTTAAAATATTAGAAACGATATTTAAAAATCATTTTTTCAGACAAAAGTCAGAATACAAAACCAGCTAATACTGCCCATTCTTTAGTACATTTATCTAATTTTTTGTTCTTCATCGCCCAAGTGATAATTTAAATTCGTAAAAAATATAAATACAGAAAAAAATTTTACCCCATGAAAATTTGTCTTTTTGAGGTTACAGTATTAAGTCTTTTGAGAGTATTGAAATGCAGCAATCCAGAGTGTTGTGAACAAGACTCTTTGTGTGAGCAGGCACCACAGCGTGCAACCTCTAAAGAATCAAACCAAGGATGCGAAGAAACTAAAAAGATCGAATTGAGAAATTTATTAGGTAGCTATTTGGACAAAAAGAATAAGTTTTTTGATGATGTTCTAGAGAACACACAAGACATTGAGATTTTAAAGGATTTTGACAAAACTATCATTGCGATTGTGGCCAGACTTGAGACAGAATTTTCTGAGTTTCTGCAAAATAGATCAGATGACGATTTAAAAGACCTAAGATCTTTGATATCTGAACTTGATGAACACAAGAATACTTATTTTATATTTCAACAGATTACTAGTCAGAAATGTGAGAGTGTATTTACAGAGAAGCTGATAACGTTTGGTGTCTTTCAAGGAATTTTGGATGAAATCAATCTAAACTATAAGAAATTTGCCTTGGCTCTGATGAAAAAACTAAGTAAGAGTGTGGAATTTTTGGAGGAAGATAGAAAAGTAGCTTTAGAAAAGGGCTTTGACTTTTTGAAAGAGTATTCTGCCGGCTTAGAAAACGAATCTTATGAAGCAATTGATAAACAAATTGAGAACCAAAAAATGAGAAGTTTGATGGAAATTTTCAAGATTTTTAAATTGAAAATCAAAATTTCAGCTAAAAATAATCCATTTAAGATCAAGGATCTGAATGAGGTAAATCTTGGATTAGGCTGTTTTCTGAAAGAGCACATACTTCTGCATAGGAAATTAGAACAATTGGTCTATAGTAAGCTAACAACATTTGAAACAGTTGAAGCTCTATTTGCAGGATTCAAAGCAAGCCATACTAACTTTGGCTTGTTTGCCTGTAGTGTGTTTTCTCTCATGAGATGCACTAATGAAGAAATAGAAGACAATGTGATATGTAGGACTTTTATCAGTGAGCTTTATCCACTGGACAATCTTTTCACTAATCTGCCTGGAGCTGAAAACATAACGAGGTTTCTACATTTTCCTTGTCTGAGTTCAAAACATAACTTGCCTAATTTTTACAAGTTTATTTCTTTTCTTAAAGACAATTTTTACTTTGATTCTCTTTTTATTGAATTTTATAGAATATTGGGCGTAGAGAAGTCCAAGTGCAATAAGATATTTGAAGAATTTGGAATGCTAGAAAATCACATATCTTTTAGTATTTATGATAAGTCAGACAACATAAATGACTCTTCGCAATGTGTTTTATCTAGGATTCAGGTTTGCAGCAACGCTAATTTTTTTAAGAAAATAATTGATCAGTTAGCTGATCATTTAGAAGTTGTGAAAGGGGATAAGGTAAAGAAGGAACTAGAAAACCTGTATGAAAACTATTTTAACGAACTATCTGAGGGCTTGACAAAAGAAGAAAAAGACAATTTGCCAATCTCTCTTTCTGATTTTCTGAAAGCTGCACCTGAGGAGTTATCTCAAGCACTCTTAGATAGAACGTTCAATTCCATGCCTAAGCTAGTGATAGCCGAACTTAAAAAAGAGTTTGCTTCACTAAAGCCTGCCAATAATATTCTAAGAGAGATTTTAAATGGAAAGCAGAAGCTTGATTCATTTCAAGAAACTCTAAGAAATACCTTCAAAACTTTGCCATTAGTTCTTACAAAGTACTCATATTCAGTTGATAAGTTAAAAAACAAAAAAAGTAATTTATTAAGCAAACTTAAATGCAATATTTCAATATCTGATAAGGTAAAGGAACTGACGGACATGATAAGCGAAACCAATGAATATTTAGAACTTATGAAATCTATGGAGGATCAATTCTCAGAACTATATAAAAGTTTAGTGTCTTCTTTAGTAAAATATTTCAAATTTTCTACAAGAAGAAATGAGATTTATCAAATGAAGATTGAAAGTCCGTATGCACCTAGAATAAATTGGTGCAAGAACTTACTTAAGGAATTGAAAACTCTTTGCAATGATGCAAAAAAGGCAGAGGCAAGAAAAATGAAACATATTGCTAGGCTGGAAGCCAAACAACAGGCTGAGCAAGACATTGATGCAGCAACGGCAGAACAGAATACTGAGGCTGGTCCAAGCAATCCTTCGACTTCAAGCAGTGCTGAGAACAAGAAAAAGAACAGGAATGAGTGCCATGGTTCTATCAAGAGCTTTATAACGCCTAAGTCTAACAACAAAAAGCCAAACAAGTTTGCAAACTTGAACAAGCAGAAAAAAAAGAAGGAATAAACTTTCTCAAAGCATTTTCTAGTCTAAAATTTGTGTAAAAAATTTATTTGTTCTTTTTGATATGATAGAATAAACCATCAGCTTCAGTTATTCTAAGTTCAGCAGTCGTCTTTCTTTTAAATTAAAAACTTAACCTTTGGGGTGATCTGGTATGACGAGTCTATGTAAATGATGATCAACTGCTGAAAGTCATCAATTAACCCCAAATATTAAATTTTTTTGCTAGATGTCTTAAACTTTTGACAGACCTAAAAACACCCTTTTTCAATCTAAAAGATTCCAGGCAAAACAGCAGTTAAGTAAATACATACCTAGATAGATCATAAAAAGCAAAAAACTTTATTTTATTTATGTTTCGGAACATAATAAAAAGGCTAAACTTGATTTAAATAGGGATGTTATAGACTTTTGATGTGGACTGTCTAATAAATAAACATTGCTGATTGTTTTAATTAATTTATTTAATTAAATCATAATTTTAATTGTTATTGTCAATAATCATCTTTCTTTTCTAATTTCTTTTACTAAATGTTTCATTAGCTTCATTGTAAGTAAGTTCTGTCTGCTTCTTCAAATTTTATCTTTAGCTTTTTAAACTTAACTTGTTTCTTTAACTTGTTTTAAAAAGTCTTACATTTTACCAATACAAAGAGTTAATAGGAAGAGTAGATTGTTCTGCCAAAGCTATTGTAGCAAAGCTTTGATAATTCTCAACTTTTAATCATTGAGATTTAAAAATCATTTAAATTATATTTGACACAAATATTTTTACATTCAATTTTCTTTTGTACTTAATATTCTTTTACATTAGATATTCTATTTCAAGTTTAAAACTTAAACTAAATCACTATAATAGTCCTGCCTTCTATCTTCCTTTAAACTGATTTTACAGCATAGTCTTGTCTTTTTCTTTACTTAAAATGAAAATATTTTGACCCCCAATGAAACTTGAAGACAAAATTAGCCAAATTGATATAAGCTTGAGTAAGGACAAGGAATGCAAAGACGCTGATACAAAAAAGAGTAGCACCAAATGCTACGAGTGCAGTGACTTTGACCAGAGCAAATACACTAAAGTGAGGCTTTCTGAACTGGGAAGTTCTTGCGATAAGCAATTTGTCCAGACTTTTGGGTGGGTGACTAAATGCTCGGCCCTGAAGACTTATACTTTTGTTGAGCTTACCTCTGAATTCTCTACTGTGAAGTTGGTTATCCCAGGTTGCCATGACATATCCTTCACCACTTCTCTCGTTGTGTATGGTGTTGTGAAGGCAGTATCGTCTGCAAAGGACAACTTTACCTTTGAGATATCTATTGATAAGTTTAGTATTTACAATGGAAAGAATGCTCCTTCTTTCCCTCTCAATGCTAGCTCTGAGAAAGAGTCAAGATTGGACAATGGTCATCTAGCTCTTCGAATGAAGGATCGTTCTTTGTTCCTGAAAGTCAGGTCTGCATTACTGCACTGCATCAGGGACTTTTACTATTCTTCCAAGTACACTGAAATTACACCCCCAACCTTGGTCCAAACCCAGGTGGAAGGCGGATCAACACTTTTTGAGATGAAGTACTACAACGAACCTGCATATCTCACCCAGTCTTCTCAGTTGTACCTGGAGACAGTCGTTCCAGTTACTGGAAAAGCGTACTGCATCATGCCATCCTACAGAGCTGAGAAGTCGAAAACCTCCAGACACCTTAGCGAGTACACCCATGTAGAAGCAGAGCTGGCTGATATCGACTTTGAAGATCTCCTGTCATCAGTTGAGTCCCTAGTCAGGTATTCTGTCACTAAGTTCTATGAGCTTTCTCTCAAAGACATTCTTGAGGTGTACCCAGACTTCCAGAAATTTGAGCTGTCTTCTGAGCCATTTGGCAGAATCACCTACACAGACGCCATTAAGTTTCTCCAACAGCACGATCACATGAAGACCGATGGAACACCATACGAATACATGGACGACATTGCTGATGCTTCTGAGAAGTTCCTTGTGGCAACTTATGGCAAGGGAAGACCCCTGTTTATGACACACTTCCCCTGTGAGATGAAATCTTTCTACATGAAGAAAGTGGGTGATGGCTTAACAGAGAGTTGCGATCTTCTCTTCCCTGACATAGGAGAAATCGTAGGTGGATCCATGAGACTTGATGATGCTGAAAAGTTGGAACAAGCATTTGAGAGAGAGGGAATAAACCCAAAAGGATACTATTGGTACATTGACATGTCCAAGTATGGTCCATCTTCTCACGGTGGGTATGGTCTTGGTTTTGAGAGACTTCTCATGGGTCTGATGAACTACAAGCATGTTGATGATGCCACCCTTTACCCACGAAAGGTAAACAGGTGCAAACCTTAAATTAAACTTTTAGGTTCTATTTTTATTCTTCTTTGTTAATCATATTTTATTCTCTCATACTTCTTCACACCAATTTCTTCTCTTGCTTCAGCTCGCTTATTCTTTTTTCTAACTCCTCAATCTTACTTTCTTTATGCTTCAGCTCCTGCATTGCTAAGTTCAGCCTGATCTTTTCATTCTTCACCAGCTCTCGAGAATTGACTCTGTCCTTTTTTCTAAGACAAGACTTAATCACCTCGTCCAAGTACGAATCCTCAGTAGTGTCTTCGACAATCTCCTTCGCTCTGATCTCGCCAAACAGCTCTTCTCTTGTGTGCCCCTGGAATGGCTTTTTTAGGTTGAGCAACTCATACAGGCAGCATCCCAGTCCCCAGCAGTCAATCGATGAATCATAGCCGATCTTGCCTACCATCTCAGGCGACATGTAATACGGAGTCCCTACAGTATGCCCGTCACTGATGAATCCTGCATTTTTGACAGAAAGACTAAAGTCACACAGCTTGAACTCCAGAAACTCCTTCTCCTTAACATAGAACTTGCTGATTAGAATATTCGAAGGCTTTATGTCTCTGTGTATAATGTCTTTAGAATGAATATAGCACAGCGCATCACTGATCTGTGATATCACCGCCCACCCGATATTCGGATGGGGAAATATGGTATTCTTGTAGAAGAAAGATATCATTGACTCTAGAGACCCATAGTTGATATATTCTAGAATTATAAAGATCGAGTCCTTAAATATTATGCTGTCAATGAGCTTTGTCACTCTTCTGTGATTCAATTTGCTTAGTATCAGAATCTCTCTGTATGCATGGCTCTTGAACTTATTCAACACAGACTTGCACACGACGTATTTCTTTTCTTCTTTTGACTTGAGAAGATAGACTGTCCCGTGTGTTCCCTTTCCTATCTTCTCCATTATTGTGTAATTGTCCATTTCATAAACCTAGAACAAATATTTTATGCTCATTAAGCTTAAATAACAACAAAGTAATGCGTCTCCAAATTGGTGTGAAAGCAGTCAAATTCCCAAGAAGTTTCATTTGAATCCCGTGCTGTTGTCTTCAGATTTTTTAACTGAATTTACCATTAAAAAATACAAAAACATAAAATTAGTAAAAGTTTATTCTGCGTCGTCCCCGACCTCATTAATATAAACCATTGAGAATCCATCAGCCTTGTCTCCAGAAACTTTGACGAAATCCTTCAAGGACTTGGTTCTCAGATACCTTTTAAGATACAGCTTCATGTTCCTCTTTATGATGTTCCCTTCCTTAGAAGAAATTTCAACACTTGTATTTTTATCTCCGTATTCGATCTCTCTCATGGCTATCTTAATGCAATTACTGACTTTCATTGTCTTCTTTAGATACGAAATGAGGTCCTCGGACGTGATTAAGCCATCCTTAACTTGCTCAGCAAAATTCACTGTAAATGTTCTGGTTGGAGCTTCCTGCTTCTGCATTGGAGGACTAAAATTTTTATGGAATTTTCTAAATCCAGAAACGGTGCTTTAATACAAAGGGGAAGAAGAGAGCATCATATCTTAGCAAGTTGCTTCTTGTATTTGCTTTTCTGCTGTTTATGTCTGTTGCCATTATAAAGCTTTTTACTTACAACAAAAAATATGATGAATAAAAAATTTCCTCGCTTTTATAAGAAATTAATATTGGCGATGCAACTCTTACTTGAAAAACAAAAAAGATTAAGTTCCAGAGCAGCATGTAAATTTGATAGATTCTTCAGTAAGCTGGTATTGCCTATAAAATAAGTGGAGTGTGAATACAAAATGCAAGTCTTCTAACATCAGCATTTTCAAGATATGTGTAATATTGAATGTTTAAGCTTGCAGTAATGAATAATTTAAAGGCAATAATATAAAAACAACAATCAAAAGGCGTCATAGCTGGCAGCAACACAAATATCTCAAAAGTTCATATTTAATTTAGCACAAATTTTTAAATAATATTTTTTTAACCCCTTAAATGGGACATTACAACTTAAGGACGGCCACCGTTCTTTTCAGGAGTTTTCTCCCAATAAACCCATTTTACACCAACTTTCTCGTGGAAAGAAAGGATTTTACCAGCAAAGAAATCTCTAACAAAATTGCGCCATTCTACTTTTACTCATCTTTGATTATCATGACTCTTGTGATATACAAAAATATAATTCACATATTTGGAATAGATAAAAGCCAGACTGCCCTCTCAGCCTTTTACATTTTGAATCTCATCTTTGTTATGAACATAAAACAGAGGAGCTTCTCCATGGCAAGGACAGCCTATTTTATCTCTGGCTTCATATCAACCTATGACATGGTCCTACGATTTTATATTGCAGAGACAAAGGTTGGACCTGAAACATCAGATAAAAAATCATCGCTGCAATCTCTTTACAGAGCATTTGTGTGCTCCCTCTCATGCCTAGTTGGACAGGAGATCGTCTTAAAAACAGGTTCGTATGAAATCAATCTTATCATTTCTGCGGCATTCCAGCTTATAGGCCTGCTCATTTCTGTATACACCATGTCGACCAATAAGCCCACCGAGCTGTATAAAAATTTAGAGTTTGGAACAATTGCAAAATCTTTGACTGTAAAGATAGTCTGTGCCTTCCTGGCAGGAATGATCTGTAACTGTTACAGTATTTTTATAAAGCTCTTTATTCACAATATTCTCAGAGAAACGAATGCAAAGCCTGAGGAAAACGATACTCTGGTTAAAAACAATCTAGGCATTGATCAATCTAGTGTTTCCACACAAGTGGGCCTGGACAAGAACGATATAGAAACAGGAAGTGACGAACCTAAGGAAACTAAAACTGAAGAGACACTGTTGGATGGCAACACTCGACCAGCCAATATCGCACCTGAAAATATGAAATTTACAAAATCAAGATATTTTTATCTTCAGAAATGGAATAACATGCTGATAGCCATAGTCTATGCGCCTATAGTTTTACTCTCAGAGATCTTGATTGCTCTCGTCTCGTTCTTTTTTCCTGCATACTCAAAACATGCCCACAAAAGATCTGTAGAATATGCCTCTAAAAGTGGCATTCTGGATGCTTTTGTATCTTTTTTCTGCTATTTCATAAGTGATTTGATCATTGGGCATTCTCCAAAAGAGTTCAAACAGGAATGTTACATAGGCTCTCTTTTTGTCTCTTCTTTCTCACTTTTTATTATGACTCATATGAAGAACAGGATAGTGCTTGCCTTCCTGTATCTTACTACAAGCATATTTTCTAAAACTGCCAGCTGCTATACCAAAAATTTTATTGTTACCCCTGAGCTTGAAAAAAATCTTGTCAGCTACAGTTGCCTCTTTGAGTCGCTTCTTCATGTTGGAATCAACAAAGTTTGCAGTTTTTATAAAGTCAACAGCATAGTTAAAGCTAGAACATATGGAATAATAGGTCTGATGATTTTCTTGCTGATCGCATCTATAAAACTTCTGGGAGCCAATAGCTAATAAAAATATTTAATTATTTATATTGATTGATAATGATGTTTCCATCTTTAAAAGCTACTCTAATTTTTGTAATCTTGCAAATGTTGAATCAAATTTTGATACAATGATTGCAAAGTAATATTGCAAAATGAAACAGATGGTGATATTTCAATTTCTGATTTTTATTTACGTTTTGAAATAAATATAATCATGCCAGACAAAGAAGATAGAGACAAGCTTGCTCAAGCTTCTAACTTGAAATTAGACAAAGAAGAGCAAATATTAGCTGCTCTTCAAGCGGAAGAAAAAATTGAGTTAATTTCCCATGGGCCTAAAAATATTGAGGAAATGATTGAAGACTATATCAGCCATCAAAATACTACCAATGACCTTAAAAATCCCCAGAAAGTAGAGAAAAATAAGCCAAAAGGCAATGTCAGCATTCCAAGCACAGAAAATATATCCTCCTCGCCAGAAATCACCTTTGGACTGGCCACTTTGAGCATGATTGAAGAGTTCATGGAGAACGAAAAGAATCCTGAAAATCTTGAGGACCCAAAAAGTAAGGGGTGCTTTGCTAAAATTTTTAGATGTTGTTAGGAAGCATTAACAAATCTAATATCAAGAGTCTATTTGAGCTTGTGATCGAACTTGTTTATAATTTATCAAACAGTCTGTAATGGGAACTAGCGAATAAAATTTTTATCACAATTTTTTATACTGAGATGCTAAATGACTATTATTCAAGTTAATATTATTGCTGACAAAATCTAAAGTTGAAAGTCTTCAACAAAATAAAAAAATCTGTTTATTAATTGTTAAAGATTACCTTTATTTCTGATATTAAAATTCAACGAAACAATTGTCTCTACTTTTTAAACTTTTAGTGTTAAACTTTATTGATTCCTGCCATTTTCATTCCTAAATAAGTTAAATCAAAAAACAGCTACTGCTGAAGTAAGTAATTATTTTACATCAGCAAATCAGCCTTGGAATTCATCACAATGCCAAGGATGAATCCAATAAGACCTACAGATGCAGGTATGACTTCTAGCACAACCACCTTATAAAATACATTCGGATCCTTGCCGTCCATCATGCTGATTACTGCACAGATCAGGCCTGTAGATATTGAACTGTAATAAGAGCACATTCCTACAAACAAGCTTGAGCAGAAATACAAGTAATGTACAGCAATCTCTGATGTTTTGGCTAGAGTGCCAAAGGCCATCACGCACGTTATAATGCCAGAGAGGAAATTTGCTTCACAGACAACTGTTCCTAAAATTGATTTAGTCCCTACACTGGGCGATCTTATTGAGGTTCCAGACACACAACTGGAAATATTATAAATGCCCTTTGCTGCCCCAAGAGAGCAGAGCATGAAGCAATAAATTAAGCCAAAATATCCAATTATGCTGCCTTGGATTGAAAAAATGGACAGAATTACCAGAATAAAAATGAACAGAATATCATACTGCATCTCTATTTATTATGCTTTATTTTTGATTCTTATTCGAAACATTTACAAACAGACTGGTTATTTTTTAGAACGCCAAGATAAATCATTTAAGACTTGCAATTAGAGTAAAAATACTGCTTGCTTTATTTAAGTTGATGAGACTCATGACTAATATCGTCTGGCTGAGATAAGATCGTTGGTCACTGACGCAACTAGATAATAAGATAAATAGAAACATGTGCTTAACCTTAAGCCGCCATAGCTCAGTGGTCAGAGCATCTGTTTAGTAAACAGGGGGTCCCGGGTTCAATCCCCGGTGGTGGCTTCTTTTATTGTATTAGTTTTTGCAATAATAAATCGTCAAGAACTCAATAACTAAAATTGCGAGATTCATTCAATTTTCCCTAACATTTTTTTTAAAACTCTATCTTTCTCCACAAGGCTCCAAAGCTCCTCCAATCTCTCCATCACAGCCTTGTCATCTTCATTTATGGCTGGATTGTCAGACTGCAGCTTCTTTTTGTTGAGATGTCTTTTTAAGGCCTCCACGGCCTTTTCTCTCGAACCAGAATGCTCCAAAACGTCGAAAAACACATCCATTGGGACCAAAAATTGCCTCTTTTTTAGCCATTAAAAATATCTCACACCAAACTAAAAAAGAAAGAGAGGCAGTAACCAGATTTTATTCTTTAAAGATGTGCTGAGTTTCTTGTTTAAGCTAACTTGCAGTCAAAACGAGGATACACCTCAAGGATTGCTTGACCACTTGTTGCAAATAAATTATGCATTATCATTTTGCAAAATCTAAACCATGGAAGACAATTTTCAAATTCAGAACAAAGAGACATGCAACAAAGACGCATTACGAAACACAATCCAAAATCTACTGTCTAAAGGCGTGTCTGAGTTTACAAGTGACATTGACATTGTATATTTGCAAAAACTTATGCACTATCTCAATTTTGAGTCTGTTGTGCTCCCACATAAGAAGCTTATTGTTCTTAAAGACCTGGCACATGACGAAGATATTTCGTATCCATGGACAGAAAAAAACATCAGTCAAGCCCACAGCATATTTGTCAAGCTTGCTCATGGAGGAATAATTAAGAAAGATGTGCCTGTAGCAGATCTTTTGATTTCAAAGAATTGGCTGGATATTGGAAGTGATGGCGAAGTTGAGTTGAGTGAAAGGGCACTGGTGCAGTTTTCAGACGTCATTCTTGCTGCCAATGGACTTTATAAAAAATGTCAAGTCTGTGGATTTCTGTGTAAGAATAAGAATCTTCATTCGGAATGTGAAGCAATTTTATCAAAATCACAACATAAATAAAATCTTATTTTAATTCTAAGCTTTTTATTCTGCAAGCTGCTTTCTCATTTTTGATCAAAAATTATTTCTAAGACAATAATTTGTACTCATCAAAATAATTTAAATTTGACATATTGAAATATTAACAGAAATCAGAAATGCAAATCAGCAATATTTGACAAAGTAGACCTAAGGTTGCCAATAAGCATTTTTCAGATGTTTTTAGTCATTTCAATATAAGATGTAAATTTAATTGTTATCACTAAAAATACAGTTTGTGAATTCAGAAAATTCGAAAACAAAACTCAGAAACTGCGAAAAAGCTACCAGTAATAAACATGGCTATGCTGCTCACACAATCAAAAATCCGAAAGTTTATTGAAAAATTAATATAAATTTTAAAAAAATTTTAGTGCCCGCAATGCTCTATAACCTTTTGAACCATGGTTTTTGGCAATGGATGAGGCGAGGCTTTATGCTAAAGAATGTTTTAGGATGCATTTTTTTGCTGGTCTTTGAACGGTTCCCATCTGTAGTTAGATCTGTTGTCTACAGTTTATATCAAGCAGCCAGCATTCTAGTTTGTTATATTCTGAAAAAGTCGCCCTATGTCAAAAGTATTTTCATAGGTAATTTCAGGCAAAACATTAATGCCTTTTTTAGCTGGCTTTTAGAATTGGCTGCTTCTCTGCAGTCTTTTATCTTTCAACTTTACAACAAGATATTATATTTAGGATCAGAATATTTGCCTTACACTTTTAAAAGTATAATCAAAGGCTTAGATTTCTTGGCTTACGTCTGTTCCAAATTGATATGCCAAGTCATACAGGTAGTGCAACACGTTTTCATACGGGGATTTTATGGATTTACTTATCTTGTACCAGTAGTAATAGATAATTTTGTTCTAATAGCAATATGGACTATAAAGTATCCATATGATGCAACTCTAGGATGGTACTTCAATTTGATCAACAAAGAGATATGTGAGCGATATCTTACAACCATTTTTGTAGAAAACTTGTTGGATGACAAATTAATTAGAAAAGAACATTATCTCAAATTTTTTGAGGGGTTAAACATATCCAAGGAATATGATTCTCGTGTTGGGCATAATATGTTTTTAATTGTTATGAGTTTCCTATCTGTTCTGCTCATAATCTCCAATCTAATAAGGTTGATATGGTATGGTTTAAGCTGTATTTGGTCTAAAGAAAGAGTTTTTAGCCCCTGCATCCAATCAAACATCTTCAAAATTATTGCATTTTATATACTTTTGATCCTACCTTTCAAAAGCTCCAGTTTTTTTACAATTCTAAGAGACCTACTCTGCAAGACATACAGCTATTATAATCTTTCGTGGTGGATCCATATTGAAGAAGATCTGTTTGTGAGATTGGTGCTGTTGTTTTATTTTCTTCGCCTGATATTTAAGATTGTAGGAAAATTTTTCTCTTTTCCCAAAATTACGATCTTTTTCAAAGGCCTTAAAACGGTGCTAGGAGTAACAAAGATAGCTTTGTTGTCTGTATTTTTTTTGTTGTACGGATCCAATTTAGTTTTGTCTATTTGCAATCTTAACTTGATGGTCGGGAGTTTATTAGTTTTATTTTTAATAATCAGCATTTTCAATCAGTACCATAAAAAAAGAAAGAAAAACAAACACTTCACAGCAATAGTGGTATCTGTAGCACAGAAAACGAACAGTTGTTTCTTTTCATACGCTGCACTTCTCTTCTACTCCTTTTTTGTGTTCTTTTTCTTTGTGCTCTTGTCAATTGACATATTTCGATTTTCTGAGACCAGAAAAAAATTATTTGTTTTTATTGAATTGGGCGTTAGAAATGTTTTTTCTCAACAACAGGAATTTTATCCTGTTCTAGCAAGGTTTGCCTTTCTTGCGGGATTTGTGTTGTTTTGTCTGAACAGCAATAATTGTATGAAGCCTAAACTAATACCTGAAGACAATAAAAAGGAAGTATTTGGGGTTGAGACCACTGCTTTAGCATCCAGTGAAGATCTTGAAGCTTTTGTTACACAACACGAAGCGATCGAATTAGATATTCAATTACCTACCCTTGAAGACTGTAGAAAAGAAGTTGATCAGAACTCGGAAGAAGAAAGTATTGATAAAGTTCTAAGCATTGATGACAAAAGAGATGTTTTGTTTATTGAGGATGAAAAAATGTCTAAAGATCAGATAACTAATGACGAAAATAACGATGATCTAATCAAAAGCATTGCTGAATTTTTAACAGTTAATGATGAAAACATTTTTGAAGTTTCTATGGCCGATGAAAAGGTAGAAAATGAGCCTGTTACTGTGAGTTATAACTTAGAAGAAGTCTTGCTGTTGGATGCTAGTGATAGCATCTCTAGCGAGGTCAATGAAACTCTGCATATTGAGATAGAAAATAAAGAGTCAACAGCAGTCATAAATGCTGATTCTGAGTGTGTCAACAATACTGATATCAGTGGGTTTGAGGATAGAAGTGGTGCAAGTATTAATCAAGAAAGAAACGAAGAGATTTCGTTTGTCAGAGACAACAGCATCAGTTTAGAAAATAGCTTGGTCGTGTCAGTGAATGATTTAGATTCTGTTTCATCAAAGTCCACAGATTGTAATCAATCAGAAAGTATAGTTCCTGATGATATGAAAACATCCAATTTAGAAGATTTTAGTGATGGATATTTACAAAGCAACAGATTGTTTGAAAAAGAAACTAGTTTTGATTTGGAGCTACCAGATATGGGCTTACCTTCTACTAGCTCAACTTTAATTTCAAAAAGATCTTTGGAAACAGAAGAAGGACAGCATTCTTCTGAATTCCAGGATCTCGAGAGAAGAAATAGAGCCTTGGTAATGGCTTTAAAAAAAAGTAGACTCCTGTCTTTTAAGTTCCAGTACGAGATTGAGCTGAATAAGCTAATGATGGAAGAATTGCAAGAAAAAAAGGATCAGAGTGGTTCTTCTCAGGCCAAAAAATAAATTTTAGGAACTAAAAATACTTTAACTACAATTTAAAACTAAATGTTGAGGACCAGTCACAAGTTAAATTAAAGATTGTTGCAAGCAGCCTTACATTACCTTGAAAGAGCCCAAACATAAATTGATAAGATCAACAGTCTTGCATAAATACAATGGGTTTTATCAAAATTAAGCTTATTTTGCTAAAAAGTATAGATTTAATAGTTTGAAAATTTTGTGAACTCTTTAATTTTTTCTAAAGTTTACAGGCTAATCCATGTTAGCCAAGAGTAAAATTAAAACGCCAAAAATATGGGAATGTGTTAACTTTAATGACAGAATTGCATCCTCTATTTTACCAAAGATAAACACAGCCGACAAAGAGGCCACACAAAACAACTATGTTTCTGATAGCAACAATACCGATGAAGTTAGAGATACTGGCAATGAAGACAAAGTCCTAGACACTAGTCCAGAAGAAGAGAATGAGACAATGTCTTCTAGTCTTCGTTCTAAGAGTGATGATCCTATTTTTAAAGACACCATCATAAAAAATATTGTAAAATTAAAATTTCCTTTTAGCTTTGGTTTAACAGATAGAATTTCAGTTGTTGAAACGAATGTTGAGAGAGTAAGCGATATAGTTTCATTTTGCTTGCCCTATGATCTGTTGCTATTTCTAAGTGATGCAGAGCTTATTAGTAAGGAATACAGTGCAGGCGCGCATGTTTATGTCTTCCAGTTTTGTACTTTAGACTCTGCCTTGGAGTGGATGAATGATAAGACTGTATTTGTAGACTTTAAGCCAAGAAATGGGAATTTGGTTGAAATTAGGAACGAAATGAATGAGATCATGTCGGCGTATGAGACAAAAGAAAGCAGCAGAAAACGCAAAAAGGTCAAGAAGATTGATGAAGATGGTTTTACATATTATGAATAGTAAATATTTACATACTATTTGTTACTGAAATTTTTTTTTATTTTTTAGTCTAAATTTTTGTTCTTAGAAAAATAAGGATAAAAAAATAAAAAAATTGTTTTATGTATCTTTTACTGCCTTTTGTGCTTCAAAATATTTTTATTTTGATTAAAGAAAGAAGAGTTATTGTTCTTCCTTTTTATAAATATAGTTTTAACTTTTCTGTGTCATTTTTCACAAAGACTCTTCTATAAAATAAATTTGTGATATTCTTATTTATCAAATATTGGATTCTTTCTTTGAAATGATTTTGCCTAAAATTTTATTTTTAAAAATTAACAAAAAATTTGCAGCATAATGTATTTGGAAGGTTTACCACAGTTTGATTCCACAAATCCGGCAGAAAAGCTAATAGAAGTATTGCTGCAGTTCAAAACCTTTGTTACAACGTCATACCCAGAATTACTAAACGATGTTCTGTATAAGAGATGGATCAAAAATTCCAATGCAGTAGATGTTTTAGACATCCCTTTCACCCGAGAGACCTACTATAATTTGATAACTGGTTCAGCGATACCAAATGATTTTTTCCCGGCTTTAGCCTACAAGTTTTTGATTACTCTATTTTCTTTAATTACAATCCTAATTATTATCTATCATGTTCTCAGATATATTGGCTATTTAAGATGGTTCAATGCTGGATCAGAGATCTCAAAACTAATAACTTTTTACATATTTTTAATATTACCTTTTAAGGACACCTCTTTCCTGTGTTCCATCCGAAATATTTTTGTTGAGTTTTTATCAAAATGCAACATTCAACACTTTTTAATTATTGACGAGCTGATTTTCTGCGCGTGCTATGTCCTATTCTATTTATCATCCTCATTTATTATTTCCGTTTGTAAAAGATCTAAGCGGTCTTATTACACACTTGAATTTGTAAAATCAATCTTGAAAAAGTTGAAAGTTGGATTCACCATTGCAATCTTATTTTTATACAGCTTGAACATGATGTTATCAATAGAAGACATTTATTTTAAGGCAGGTGCTATGCTTTCAGCTTTCATCATACTTTGTATTTTGATTAAGTATCTGAGAAATGGGACTGATAAGATCTCATCTGAGACTGTTAAAGAAATCCTGAAATATATAGATTTATGTATTTTTCCATTCATAGAATCTCTGATTCATATGCTATATATTATTACACTTATTCAGTTCATCTACAGAGATCTTAATCCAGGCTCTAACTTCCAAAAAAACATCTGCTACGCCTTAGACTTTCTCTTTTATAACATTTTCGATCAGAAGCCAACATTCTTTTCGATTTTGCTCAAAATAGGTATTTTGGGGTTATTTGTCTTTTATTGTTATCAGGAAAAGCAAAAGCAGAAAAGTCTTGACAAGTTTGTAAAAGAGAAAGCGATAAGATCGGAGATGACCAATTCCGCCGATCTTAATAATACGGAATTAACTGCAACAGTATGCATGATTTAGCTAGAGATAGTATTTGCAAAGAAGAACAAATAAATACGAAAACAATGTCGTTATAAGTTTTACATTGGGCATTCTCCTTCAATGAGGCATAATAAATAAATGCCAGGTTTTACAATACCATTTTAATTTTTTTGTTGCTTTTTTAAACACAAACTAGCATCTTGCTTTTCTTGTCCTAGAGAAATGCAAACATCTTTGCAGTTCCAGATTTAGCCGAAATCCAGTCTTCTGCTAAAATGCATTCTTTTTGAGTATATTCGTGGTATTTTGGATTCACTTTAAAAAAGAAAAAAGTAATTTAATGAGGCACAATTTTGGATAACCTGTAAAAATGGCAAATTAGATAAGAATTTAGGTTTGCATGTCTGAATAAACACAACCTAACTCTTGTAGAATTTCTAGGGACAAAGTATCATCAATAAAATTTTAAATTAAACTTTTGTTATTTTTTTAGAAGTTTAAACAAAGTCTTTCTTTTTTTTGATCATCAAGAAACCAAAAATAGGAAAACAAAAATTTCTTTTAAACAAAAAAATTTTAGTTTTACATGAGCAACACCTTAGAAGTTTCAGTCTTAAGAAAGCCTTTTATTGCAGTAGGAAATGCATACAGCTATCTTTATCAAGCAACAGTGGGAGGCTTCTTTGATAATTTGTATGCCAACCTATACGAAAGGTATATCAAGACCATTTTTCTAAAAAATTACCAGGAACAGATACAATATTTTACTTATGATCCAGAACATTACTACAAATACCTGACTGGCTCAGAAATACCTCTAAAATATAAGAGTTATGTCTCATACAAGCTAATAAGCACGGAAATAACACTAATTATCCTGGCTCTTGCTATTTATCTACTTATTACACATTTGGATATTTTTGTGAATTTTAGAGAATGGTTTGAATCAAAAGCCCTTGAAGCCCTAACCTTTTATCTTTTATTCATATTGCCTTTTAAAAACAGCCATTTCATTTCGTCTATACGTAATGTATTCAACGGTCCTCTGTCTCTTCTTGGCATTCACAATTTCATACCTGTTGACGAGGTGGCTTATGCAATGCTTGTTCTAATGTTTTGCTTATTCCTTGGAATAGCTAAATTTGAGTACAAGAAGAATGCCTCAAAATCAGATGAAATGGCTAAAAACATCAAAAAATATGGCAGTCTCTTAAAAGCTGCAGCACTCTTCTTTGTTATTTTTTTGTATTGTTTAAATGCGATTCTTCTTCTAGGAAACGCTTATATTCTAACATTGAGCTTGATGGGTGCATCTATTGCTACCTTTGGGTTTTTCTTCAGTATAAAAAGGCTTAATGAAAACGGTCTCTTGCATATACCGAGAAAAATTCTGAAAATCATAGGTTTACACATCTTTTCATTTGTAAAACTTGCTATTTCCCTCTGCCATGTCCTTTTCTTGCTTGTTATCTTGCTAAGAGGCTCATTCATGGATTCTTATTTGTACAATGCTATTTACTGCTATCTTGATGCCTTTTTCTATTATCTGTTTAGTCAAAAAGCTGACCTGCCTTGTATTTTATTAAAGATGGTGATCCTGACACTCTTACTTCTGTACTGCACTATAAAAGAGATGTTAGCATCACTTGAAAAGAAACGGAATAAAGATGATGATGATGCCCATAAAAATCTGGAAAGATTAGCACTCTCATTCAGTATTAAAAGTAAAAAACGTTCTTGGTAAAAGTAAACTGCTGATTAAATTTCAATATTTTGTCATTCTCTAAAACACAGTTTCTCTTGTTGATGATATTACATTAGTTCATCAGAAGGCAAATTTGTAGGAAATAATTATACAAAACTTTGCACAAAATTTTCATAATTAGCATTTTTGGTTTGAAAGTACCTTTTTTTGCAATATGGGTTAGAAAAGCCTTAAAAAGGATTTTAGCCAGAAAATCTATTTTTTAATAATTGATGCTTGTTCCAAATACAATTTCAAAGCTCTTCATTGTGAAGACCTAAAGAAGTTTTCTTGATTTTAGAAAAGCATAAGCAAAATAGCCTGGTTTTTCTCATTCTAAGTCTATAGGCAAAGGATTAGACTTTAAATATTCTTTTAACCCAGATCCAAAAAGACTCAGGTCTTTGATTAATATTATTACAATAATGACCTGAACAGTAGTATAATTTCCATAGAAAATACAAGCTGTATAAAACTTTTCACTCTTAAGATTGTTCCTGTACTTGATTACAGTCTCAAGCAAAATCCCAAGGACAGCAAGTCTTAAGAGAGTGAATACTATGGCTATTCTTCGCTGCAGAACATCTTCATCGTTAAAATTAACAAAGATAAACAAAAGCTGAAGGAAGCAAACAATGATTAAAACACCACGATAAATTGCTGCTGTCTTTATGTTTATAGTGATCGGGAAAAGAATATTGCTCAGCTGCTGGAATGAGATAAAATATATGTAAGGCAATGTTGCTTCTAAAATTTGTCGGTAAAAATATGCATTTCTAATTCTGTTGTTAGCGCCTAGCTTCCTAAACACATCCATCCACGACAAAAATCTGTTGATGTACACCACATAAATTGAGATCAAGGCCTCGACTATAAATGACATTGAAATTAGATATGTAATCAGATAGGGACTAGTCATTTCTAGAACAACCAAGGATGTTTTCAATACAAAGAAGTTGATTATTCCATTGTTCAGTAAGACTATTATAGTAACGTAATATGTAAAGATCTTCTGGCTTATTACACTTTTATATGCCAAGAAGAGAATGAACATGTTAAAAATGTTGAGAAACACGACATCACTTTCAACGTAAAATCCTGTCTTTGTAATTCTAGCGGGATAGACCAGCAAAGGTATGATAAGGCAAAAAAGTATTTCTCTAAAGATAAACAGTATAATGTGGTGTATGTAAGGTATTTTGCTGATATTTCGCAGCTTATTTCTTTTAGTATTTTGATATTTCATTTTTAAGGAACTGACCCTAAAATTAATTTAATAAATATTCTAAAAAAAAACAAACAATATTACTGATTAAAAAGACAAATATCGAGTAGAAAATGCATTTGATTGTAAACAGACTACTTATATGGATTTAATCTATGGAAATAATACACAATTTAGCGTGTTTTTTATAAAATTTTGAGTTTAAGAAAATTTTGTTTTTCTTGTTTGGATGATGTTATTTCTACACTTTTACTAATTCTAAATTTAAATACTATACAAAATTATTTGGTTTAGTTAAACTGATCAGAACGAAATAAATTTTAAATCTATCTTTGAAACACAAAGTGAAGAATGCAAGAATCAATGGCTTTTTAGTACAAGATTACTATTTCAGATGCATCCCAACTTCAGTGAACTGGCTTGAAACTGTAAAACTTTTATGTTTTATTTAAGACAAGCTTATCTGTACTGGATTAGACTTTAAATATTTTTTCAAACCTGATCCAAAAAAGCTCATGTCTATGAATAGAATGACTAGAACTATTGAGCCTGCTATCATGTAGTTGACAGTGAAGATGCTTGAAGTAAAAAATTTTTCTTGCCTATAAGATCCTTTTTTATATATCAAAATGCTAAGCTGAAATCCTCGCATGAGTATTCGTGCAAAAGTAAAAAAGATTGCTATTTTCCTCTGCAGAACATTTTCGTCGTCAAAATTTACACAAATAAAAATTATCTGCAAAAAAGAAATGCCGATCATTAAACCATGCAAAACTGTTATAAGGTCTGAAAATCCAGTTCCAGGAAACAGAACATTATATAGCTGCTGAAATCCCACAAAAAACTCATAAGGAATAAATGCTTTCAAAATTTGGCGGTAAAAGTAGGCATTTCGGATTCTGTTGTTTGCGCCCAACTTTTTGAATACGTCCATCCAAGACAGAAACCTGTTGATGTAAACCAAGTAGATTGAGATTAGAGCTTCGAAGATAAATGATATTGAAATCATGTATGCGATCAAACGAGCACAATTAGCTCCAAGAGTGTGGAATAATGTGTTTAATATAAGCAGATTTAGTATTCCGTTATCTATTAATGCCAATATGGCGACATAATAAGTGAATATTTTTTGGCTTATGACACTGTTGTATGTCAGAAAAAGAATGAATAGATTGAAACCATTCAAAAACACAATGTCAGTTATAAGATAGAATCCTATCTCTGATGCTACAGATGGGTAGATTATTAAAGGTAGAATGAGGCAGAAAAGCACCTCTCTGAAAACAAACAATACTATGTGGTGAATGTACGGTATTCTGCTTGTGTTTCTCAGCTTACTTTTTTTGATTTTTTGATATTTCATTTTAAGGAACTAACCTAGAAATTAATTTATAAACATTTAAATAAACAACCATCACAACAAGAAAAAGATTTAGGAACAGCAAAGTTCCTGCCAAACAACAGAAAGAGCAGGATTCTGTTTTAAGCACTAACACAAGCTGTCCCAGAAGCATTGCACATTATGGAATAAAAACCAGAAAGTAAGCACTAGTTAACAAATTAATACCCATCAAATGACCACAGCTAGTTTTGTACATCAAGAGATAAGCAATGGACTATTTATCCTCCGGCAGAATGGCCAAAAATCACAAAGCACTTATAAAATTATTTTAAAAGAGGCAAATGTCTTTGTTGCTTCATAAACATGAAAATTGCTCTATAGGGGTAAGCTGTGTAAAGACAGAGTGTTACTCAAGGGATCAGCCGAATTTCTTCTTGCCTATGCGTTTTACAGAAGATATAAACAAGCAGTAGCTAAAAAATAGAAAAAATTTTTTATCATAAAATTACAATGTTAATATTATAAATTAAAAAATGCAAGGCTTGTTCATAGATCCTTTGCTTGTTTTTATAAAAATCAATTATTAGCAAAAGCTAATTTTGCAAAATTTTTTAAGATTTTAAAGTAATACCATATTAAATATTGACTAAAGTTATAAATGTATTTATTTATTTGTTAGATGTATCTGCTTTCAATCTGCTTTTTTCTTCTCATCATGTCTTTTGAAAGCGATCCCAAAACTTCTACAGCTATCTTTTCGAGCAATGCCCTTTTGCCATTATCGATGCTAACACATTCACTTTCTTCTTCAATCTGAAGCTCTTCGAAGAATCTTCTTTCCCTTTCTAAGTTTTCTGCCAAATATTGATTTGTTTTTAATATTGGAAATAGATTCAGGGCTTTACTCAGCTTTTGGAAAAAAGGCATGTCCATCAGCGAAGCATTTACAAATATAGGCCTGAAATAAGCTACTATGTGGTAGCTGTTGTTTTCGTTCTTTATACAGATAGTCTTCTTGTGCATAGTTGTACGATCTATGATGCACTCTCTTTTAGGAACCCTCAGTGCTTCTTGATCATTTCTTCTATCATTATGTCTCTTTTTAATTGAGTTTTTGCTTAGATAATGTGGAACTTCTTGATACACCAGGAATTCTCCACAGATCTTTGATGGCGACCAAATTCTCCCATCTGTCCATCTTTTTAACCCACTTTCACTCTCGATAAAGCAAAATATAGCCCCACTTTCGATTTGGTCCCTTTCATCATTCGATAGCCTTTTTGTTCTGAGTTCAAGAAATCCCAATCTTGCTGCGTGCATAACTAATGCTGCCTCTTCAAAGTTATTAATATATCCAATTAATTTCTTCATCTTTCTAGGGTAATAGATATTAAATGATATTTTTAAGTTCTATAAATCAAAAAATTGAAAATCTCAAGGGCAAAGTGCTGCTTGAAAGACCCTATATCCTTGCTCCCAAGAGGACTTATATATCCGCTATTATGACATTATGATTTAATGTCATTTTTTTATTATTAAATAAATAAACAGTAAGAGATAGTTAAATGAGAAAAGATGAAAATTTGGAGGGAACCAATACAGTTTATTTGGCAACGAGAGTTAGGGTTTTAGTTAGATAAAGAAAATTTTACGAAATGCGCCTTAACATTAAAAAATGCACAATTAACAAATAAAGTGTAAAAATTTTTAAAATGTCATTTAGTTAATTTTTAATATTAATTAAACATAATAAAGGTAAATGCTTAATAAAGTATAAACAAGTATAAATTTGATGAAAACACAAAAAATGAGAAATACACAGCTGAAGAGTTTAACATTTCCATATAAACACAGTTCTGCATTATCTTGCAATTCTACAGACTAAATATTAGTTATAGGAATTTAATTATTTATTATGATATGGAAAAACAAATAAATAAACATTTCAGAATTCATAAATAATTGCAAAATGAAAATTTTTAAGTATTTGTTCTGCACTTCAATATCTAAATTTATTATTTTAATAAGCTCATTTAAGATCTTTTTTAGTGTAAAACAGACAGCTGGATAAATGTAATATTAGAAACGCCCACAAGGCTCTTTTGGGAATTTACTGCTGAATTTAGAAGCTTTTAGAGAGATATTTAGTTTTTATTTATTATTTGCATATCAAAATAAAAAGATGATTTTTCAAAAAAAAAGTATAGGAATAATAGCCTAAAATACCCAGAACATCTGTATCTTTGGCTGTAAACCTCTAGTTACAGTTCATACTCGCATATACTATTTTCTACAGATACTCGAAATTTTCATTTCAGAGAACTAAAATAATTTTGCTAAAAGTTAGTTATATTTTAAAGAAATAAGAAACAATAGTATATGGCGCTAGAGAAACACCATAAATAAATCTAGCCAATGGTTATCTTAAAACTTTACGAGCAAAGTAAACATTGCATGGCTTAATCAAAAAGAATAGTAAACAAATCTGTGCTCAAGCAGAGGATCGTTGTCAACATTAAGAGCAAAAAGTACGAAACATATGTATTTGGCAGACTAAAAACTAAGTTAGATTTGGTACGCTTAGAAGTCTAGCTAAGCAAATAATCATAGAACAGACACAATGGTCTTTTTTGGTGATCACAGGTTACGTAAAAGCTGTCAAAATTTTAATTATACTTTTATTTATCATTTTTAAGCTTCAAGTACAACGCTACGGATATGGTTTTTGCCAAATAAAATTGACGGATCGTTTCTTCATAAATTTTAAAATTATTGGTTATTTAAAGTTTTTCTGTTTTTTAATTCTCATTTCTAAAATTTTTTCGAATTCATTTGAGTGATCCTGGGAGTCTAGCTTTGTTTACTGCTATAGGAGCAACTTCATTATGCACATCTACTATATTTGTTCAAATATTCATTTATTTGAAACTCTGCCGGTAAAAGTATAAATTTTGCAAATTTCAAAGTCAGTTTTTAGCCATTAGTCACTGAGACATTGGACAAAGTTTACAAGGAAATTTGACTTCTAGCTTAAGCTTATTGAAACCAATCTAAGCTCATAAAGCTTATTCACAAAGAATGTGCAGGTTCTGACTTGTGTTTTTATATTTTGGAGAAATAGGTAATTTAGATATTTTGAGCATAACTTATATTTTAGCAGCAAGAATAAAAAAACCCAATTATAATACGATTTAATACTCAACCCATAGCGATGCTGAAGTACTCAATAGAAAAGACAGCCCTTAAGGAGAGAATTCTTTCTGTATACTTTGGAGATGATATTTACGTGGGATTGGGCAATAAATTTATAAACTACAGCAAAGGCAAGATTCTTTGTATTCACGAAAAGTCCGTAAGAAATATTTCTGGAAATGAAAATTTTATTGGCTGCTGTAGCTATGACGAAACTGCAACAGTGTTTGATCGAAATGGAATCTTGGTTGACAAAATAGAGGGGCCATCGACCGAGATCAAGGGAATAGCTTTTCACGAAAACTTCATTAGTCTTACAACCAGAGGAAAAACAACGTGGATTTTAGAAAACCTTGAAATTTCTAAGATACTAGAAGACCACACCCAGGATGTGAAAGGGTGTAAGTTTTATGAAGATGATCTCTATACTTGGTCTTATGACAATTCTTTGAAAGTGTATCAGCTGTTTAGCCTTGATCATTCATGGGAATTGATGCAGTCCATAGAGTTTGAAGACATTGTATGGACTGTGCTATTTTTCAAAGGGTTTCTTTGTGCTACCTTGCAAAATGGAAAGCTCATTATTTTTGAAAAAATTGATCATCAGTGGATTAAGGCTAAAGAAATAAAAGCATCCTTATCACCTGTTTATTGTGGGGCTGCAATGGGGGAATACTTAGGTGTAATATGCAACAGGCATGTTTTAATGATTTTGGATTCAAATTTCAAAAAAGTTGCTGAAATTCCTGATTTGAACGGAGGGTGTGATGTTTTTTCGATAAGCTATAATTCAGTACTGAACAAACTTGTATGTGGCTCTGAAGATGGGACCCTGACAATAGTGAATCTAACCTTAGAGTGATTGCTTTGATGCGCAAGTTTACTAACACCCAAAAAGGTTACAAGTTGTTAGTATTCAAGTTGCTCAGACTGTTTTTAACAGTAAAATTTGTTTTTTAGGGATTGTAAAAATGAAGCAAAGTATAAATCTAAACTTTACGAGAAAAACAATATGCTGATTGTGAAAGATTGAATTAACATTGTATGTACAACATTCGAAACTAAACTATTTTATTTACTAGCTTTATAACTATTTTCAGACATAAACATACATTTAAACAATCTTCTTACATAATCTACCATTTGATTATTTTTTACAATAAGCAGATCACTAAGCTCAGACCGGATAGGCCTTATCATATCAACATTCTGCAGCTTCAATGTCATTTTAAGTATGTACAGCATTTCCACGGTCAAGTACATTGATGTCCCATAACCCTCTTGCAGATACTTTTTTGAAAAATACAAAATCTTTGCTCTTATTTCACCAATCATAATCTGCATCAAGTTTTTACCTATTTCCAGCCTATGGCTCTTGTTTTCTGTGTAAGCTTGATCTAAAGCTTCATTATTTTCAACAAATGCCAAAAACCTGAATAAAACTTCATAGCTCTTAAATTTGAGTCGTCTGTAGCTTGTGTTTGATTGAACTATTGCAAGAAATAGACCATAGGACTCTTGTCCCTTATCAAACCTAGTAAGCAAATCGATGTAAAATGTAAAATACTCGAGAATGACATTTTCTCGCTTCTCTGTAACCGGCAATGAAAGTTGATCAATAATGAACTTGTATGTAAACTCATTTAGCTTATGGAACACTTGTGAAAAAACAACATTGTCTTGGCTGTTTTCATCTTCGAAATTCGTAAAAACAGATCTGTCACAGTCTTTCGATGTCCCATCACACTTTTTTCTCTTTCCACAGCTCAGGTAATTTTTAATATAATCACTTTTGGATATCACTCTTAGCACAGGCTCCAAAAATTCGTTGCTTTGAGAAAATTGAATTGAATACTCAATGAAATAAACTAGACCATCCAGTTCATCCTTGGTTTCCAAGCTACTCTCAGTCAAGCCCTGAGATATTTTGTCTATTAATGTCAAAGAAGTATCTTTTGAATCTTTTGTTAGCCAGCTGGCAAGAACCTGCAGGCAAAACGAGCCATCCTTGGAATTTCCACACGTTTTTACAAAACAGTCAATCGCACCATTTTTGTCTAACATCAGAATTTTTTTCAGGACTTCAGAAAGATCTTTTAAATCTTCTTTTGAGTGATAGAATATGGGAATGATATTGAGAACAGCTGTAATGATGTAAAGGCTGTCGGAATGAGATAGAATTGCTTTAAAGGATTTTAGGAAAATTTGGTTCAAGATAAGTCCAGCTGTCTTGAGGTAAGTGACTTGCTTAAGATTTTCTAAATTCTGGCTTTTGCAACTATTCAGAAGGATTGAAACATTGATCTCTAGATCACTTTCCATTGCTTTTACTAATGCTAATTCATTTTGATCTAAACCATGCGCTGAATTGTTTAGATTCAGTTCTTTTTGTAGACTTGTGGATATAACTGCTTTAGTCGAAGAATCATTGGAATGCAGAAAAGGCTTCAGGTCTCCAACTTGTGTTTTATCTTCTTGGACAAGAATCTCACTAATGTTTTTTATTTCGAGCTTTTGAGCCAAAGTTTTGTAGCATTCCATTGCCAATTCAGGAATCTTTTGAGATGGGTGATTTTGAAATTTTATAACAGTTTTGCTCAAAAAGTAGATAAAGCCTGTTGGAATCAACATGCTGGCAAGGAATGGGTCTATTCTAGTCTCATTAAAACATTTGAAAAAGGTTTCCAAAATTTTTAGACTCTTTTCAAAATTTTCTATCAAAAACAGCTTGCTCATAAATTTCAATAAAAATGGATCTACGAAGACTCTTTTTCTTAGAGATCCAAAAAACAAGAATTCCACCATAATATCTAAAATTGCAAAAAACATAAATTCTTGTGAGAATATCATTTCTTCAATATGCATCAAAATTATATCAACATATTTTTGATCTTTTATGCACAAAAAGTTCCCGTAAACACCTCTTATGGTGTTCTCAAAAACTTCTTCTGCCAATTTTTCTTTTTCATCTGAACTTTGAATACCTGCAACGATGTTTCTACAAATATTAAGCATTAGTCTTATCTCGTTTTCTTTGAAAGACCCTTTAAAGTTGATTTGAATTATTTCAATAATTCTAAGTTTTTCTGGGTAGAATCCTTCTGCTAGACTAAAAATCTTGTAAACTTTAGTCAAAACATTGAGCCTAGACGAAAGACCAAAAAAATCTTGAATAAAGCTGAGTAAAAGCTTATAATTCTTTACATAATCTTCAGGCTCTCTTTTCTGATCTAAGTAATTTTTGATTATTAAGCCAAAAATGTAAGGTGCTTTATTGTGTTCAAAAGACTTCTTGTCTTTTACAGCTGTATTTTCCTTTTTTTCTTGATTCTGGCTCAAAAGTATTTCTATACTGTTTTCAATAGCATCACTAATTTCAGGCTGTCGAACCTCATTGCTATCTATTTTGTGATCGCAAATAGCGTTTTCATCCATTCTGTAAAATTTTCTTACCAAGTCTAAAAAAACATCAAAAGATGTTATCTTGCTCAAAAGCCTAGAAAATATATAAATGCTGCTAGAATTAGTGTCATTTAGATTGCTAAATATCTCATTGACCAAAACATTTTGATCACCACAATGAATTCCAGATATAAAATGGATCAGTTCGTTTTTCCTAAAATTTTTTAAAAATTCAAAATCTACTGTCTTACCTTGGCTTTGAGACTCCTTATCATTGAACAGTCTATTGAAAAATATCACCCAGGAATCTTTCATGTACTTCTTAAACTGAATGCAAATTTCAACAAGACTGTTTTCTTTGGCCATACCTAATCCAGTATTGAAAAGAAATCTAAAATCATTTTCAACACATGTGACGAGACATTCTAGTAACAAGTCATCTTGTATATTGCTTCCATTTTTGTTGTAGTGGCAAAATACAATCTCAATAGCCTTGTTTGATACTTCTTTCAAGCTTCTGATTAACTTTATTATTTTTATGATTTGCTCTTTTATTTTTACAGATTCAACTATGATACAAGCCTGCAATGTCTGGATCAACAGTAAGTCGAAATTTGATAATATAAAATGGCCTGAGCCAGCTTCAAAACAATTTTGACTTCTTATTTTTAGAACATTATAAATAAATTCTACAACCAAATCATTGATTTTTTGGTTAAAAAGCTCTAATCTAGTTAATTTCAAGTAGAAATTATTCTCAATTGCAGTATCTACTTTAAATTTAGCATTAATCTCAATAAGAGAATCAAAAGTCAGACTAATGGTGGATTTTGGCAAGTTGTTGGCATTTTCTAGGACATCAAAAATTATGTCAAAAAATCTGTGATCTAAAAGCGATGTAAGCTCAGGAATGTCTAAAACCACTGGGTGTTTAACAATTGTATTGATGATGTAGCTTGAGAAATACATCTTCTTTACAAAAATAGCATTGTAAAGCCAATTAAACAGAACCTCGCAGCTCAAAGCTTTAAAATCATCAGTCTTATTCTTTGTCTCTTTTTGAATCATACTACTTCCATCTGCCTGAATAAAATTTTCAATATCTAAGCATTTCATCTTGAAGTCTTCTAATATGTTTGCACTGTGACTATTCAAATCTTCATAGCTTTTCAAAATAATTTCACAATCACTTTCATACAAAGATTCTGGATTCTTCTGTGAGGTTTTGAGCAATTTATCAAGATCTTTATTGCTATTCTCCTTTGCTCTTTCTACAAAAGAAACAATCAGTTTCTCAGTCATTTGTATTACCAAAGGTCTAGAAATCGAGTCCAAGCTTGCTTCGTTGGACGCAAATACCTCCACGACTAAAATAATTAGTCTTAGAAGAACCGGGTCGCTCAAGTCGAAGTTTATAAAATAGAAGCACATCTGTATTATTCTAATCATAGAGTTTGCAGAAATTTTTTTCATTTGATATTTTGGAAAAGCATCAAAATTTTCTTGAATAGAAAAAAACTGCAAAATTTTTCGTACAATTAAATCCATGTGGTTCTTTTCAAAGAACTTATTTACTAGACAAATATAAACAAGGTCCAAAAAGGCACAGGAAATATATTCCTGCTGGGGTTTGCTGCTTGCTGGCAGAGTTTCCACGGCATTAGATTCGTCCACAGCAAGCCTAACTATGAGGTTCCCAAGAGTTTCAAAATTTTTTCGTTCACAAGTGGACTTCTTCAAATCTTCTATGACATTTTTTATTTCCAGCTTCTGTTGAGGCGTATTAAAATGATTCAAAAGCTCTAGTACTTTCTTTTGCAAATCAGATCTTTCTCTTGCAGTCATTGGGGGGAAAATCTATTTGAAAAAAATATAAGGGCTTTTGTTTATTAATTAAGTCAATAATAAAGTATTTATTTCTCAAAAAAATCAAACTTAGCATCCTCTAGATAATTCAATCTTTAACTTTTCCCATGCCCATTTATAAGCCAGCCTTGCATTTTCTAAAATTTTTCATGCCAAAAAATCAAAAATTGCAATTGTGTATTTTCTGATAAATTTTATTCACAAAATCTCAAAGTTTGGGATTAAATGAACGTAGAGAAAAGACATGCTAACTTTGAGCATTTCAAAAATCTTTACAAGTTGATTTTAAAGCCTCAAGATGATTTATTGAAATCTAAAAATATTGCCAAAAAGGCTCGCAAAAACCATAAAACCAATGGATATCCTTGCATTTCTAGGAAAATTTATTGGCTTTTTTCTTGAACTCTCCTTTGTTCAAAATTTTCTCCTGTTTCTCAAAGTTCTTCTTGAATCGTTTTCTTGGAGCAATACTTTTTTTGCCACTTTTTCCTTTATTTCTAACCATTTCCTCAGTTGCCAAGCGCTTGGTGTCGGCTGTCATAATCTTCTTCTCCATGTTGTTTAGCTTTTCTAAAAGAATCGAGATCCTCAGCAGTTCCTCTTCTATTGGTGAGGCATCCTCTTCTGAGCTTTCTGAATTATTGATGTAAAGTATAAAGTTAAGTAAATAATGCTTCAGCAGCTGGATTTTTATTTCTTGCGCATCTGCCGCTGCTGCTTTTAACTCAGCAGTAATTTTTTCAACACTGTCGTATTTCAGCTGTATATTTTTCAATCCACTTGCTTCTTCAAAGTTGTTTCCCATTTTCAGAAAATAATGGATTACAATTTTGCGAAAAATTTACTAATGTGCTCCAACAGAATAGCAGAGGGAATAAATTATTGATTGTATGTGCTTCTAGCTCTCAATAGCTCAGTGGTAGAGCAGCTGACTGTAGAGGATGTAGATATCAGCGGGTCGCCGGTTCGACTCCGGCTTGGGAGATTTTTTGTTTTTGAAAAACTATTTTAATCTGCAACAATAGCATCCCATGGAAGAGCAGACAAACGGGTCTATTTTTGATGACTTCATTGACAAAAAGGTTAAAATTGTCAAAGGAGACTTTAATAAGAACCAGCTTTACCAACTAACTGGTCTCTGCAGATCTATCGATGGATATTTGAACACTGTTTTAGAGGATTGCATTCTTCTTGATTTGGCAGAAAGTCAAAATACAGAAAAAACTAATTGTGAAGAGACACAGGAACGCTTTAAAACATGCTTTGTTACAGGAAATTCCCTTAAGCATATTTGTCTAGCAAATGATGAAAATAAATAATTTTAGAATTAGTATTTTTGTCTCTTAATTTTTCAATAAAGGTAATACAAAAACTCTATGATTTTACATCTGCGATCTCTACTTTTTGATAAGAAAATGTAAAAATAACAATGTTTATAATCTATTTGACTAATCTTCTAAAAGATTCCTCATAAAGTCTCTGGTCAAACAATTGTTTTCTAAAAATAATTAAAATTAAATCAAGCCTTAAATTGTCACAAAATATACATTTTGGATGTATAATTCTAAATAAGGCAGTTTATAGGTTTTAATGCTTCAAAAAATGATTTGATTAAGCAAGATTCAAAATTCACAAAATTTTAATAGCTTAAATACTGACCATGAAGTCTGTTTTATAATTTGCATTCCCAGCCAAATCACGCCAGATTAGCAGAATAGATAAATATTTACATGTTCTTGCTTTTGTTGCATTTAATTTTCTTTTCAAGATAAATTCCCACAAAAAAAAGAAATCAAAATCTATTATTAAATAGATATTGTGCTGCACTCAACGTATTAATTATTTCTAAAGCTAGGTCTTCATCTTTTTTTCTTACATTATTTTCATCATTTGAGAGGCTGGAATCGAAATCTTTGTAAATGTCAGACGTTTCCTTTGTAGATACAGTTTCATATGTGCTTAGAACCAATTCGCATTTTTGATTCGAGGCTAGACTATTGAATGATGAAAAAACTTCTTCAAAGCTTAGACTATCAGATTTAAGATCAGTTTTCTCAAAAGTGCTCTCACAGATACTATTCGTAGTACATGATTCTTCTTTCTCACCAACCATCCGAGATTCAAGATCAGCAGAATCTTTGCTAGCTCCTTCTAAGATTAAAGCTTTATTTTCAACGAAATCCATCTTTTCAAGACCAGCTTCACCCTGCTTTTCATCGATTTCTCTTTCTTGATCAGCATTTGCAACAATAAAATCTTTCTTTTCTTTGTTTAGAGAGCCTGGAAGTGGCATTGTTTCCTGCTCCTCAGCAGATACATAATTCGATATTGACTCTTGCTTCTTCAAAAAATTATCGACAGGCATACTTTCATTTTTTTTCATAGTGTCAATAAATTCAGGAAAAATGCCTGTTGTAGCCATCAATTTAAAAGTAGTGGATTCAATCTTAGAGTTATACAATCCTTGATATAAGCCATCTGATATGAGAAGCTTGTATTCTTTGATGTCAAAGACTGTTTCTTCTGTCCCAGGATTAGTTTTAATGTTAAGCTCTTCTGAAATACACCTTTTATCCCCTATACCTTTTTTTAACCTAATTTTTTCATTGATGAGGCAAAACAGTCCAAAACTTACAAGACTGGCTGCTTTAACAATAAATGAGAATGGTTCTTTTTCTCGAGAGAATAAATAGTAGCATATCCAGTTTAAAGCAGAATACAGCTGCTTCACAGTCTTAGCAGGTGCCTCTGCTCTCAATACATCCAAGACGAAAACAATAAGATACCATGAGTACACTGCAAATATGCAAAAAGAAACTGCGTACTTATTTACACAAAAGATAATTTTTTTGTTAAAGCTCAAAAACCTTGTTCTTAGTCTTCTTATTCTGATGCAGGCTACAAAAAAAATCATCAGAGCATTCAAAATCAAGGCTTCAGGCAAAACTTCGTTGTTGCCCAATGAAACTAATAAATTGATGCAATTTAAAACAAGAACAAAAAACATTGCACCTGCTTTTACACGATTGAGTAAAATGCACAAAGTTAAACATTGTTCAAGCTTCTGCTTAAGTTTGAATCTTTGAACTGCCATTCTGAGAATTTTGCGCAAGATTAACAGAGATAAGATTACAAGAATAAAAATAAGTTTAAGGTTCAAACACTGGCACAAGGAGGTTATAAAGAATATCTCTTCCAATTCTGCAGCACAAGTGCTTCTGAAAGGCAGCACAAAAAACAGATAAAAAGCAAAGGATCCAAAAACAGTCGGGTAAAAATAGCTCCAGTAAGATTCAAGAATATTTATATATGACAATAAACTGTACAAACAGATAATAAAGGTAAGTATACGCGTAAACGAAACGTGGTTCGAATAAATTTTTAGAAATTTCTCTGAGTTTTCATGTTTACAAAAATTGTATCTTGTTTCTGTGCTGATTGGTACGCCTGAGAGATAATATTGGGCTGTTAAATATGGCTTGATCAATTTTATATACAACTCTGTATTTAGAGCAGACAGATATTGCTCCAAGATCGTATGATGCAGAAATTTGTATCCTTGCAATATTGGAGCAAGATATTTTGTGGTTTTTGATGGTTGTGTTACATAGTTTGCTATTTGATCCATAATTAGGGATCTCAAGCAAAAGTCTATTTATGCACATTTTCATCAGTATTCTTATTACAGATTAAAATATTAAATCTAAATTTAGGTAAAAGTTGATTTTTATGATAAAAATCCATGATTGTTGATATCAATAGTCTTGGCAAAGAAAATTCTGTTTTTGAACAGTTTTAAAAACTTAGGAGCCTTATATTTGCCTGGCAAATTTATTTTTGATAAAAAATGATAAATTGCATTTATTTTATCAAGTTTTTCAGAATTTGATAGTTTCTTTGATTTTTAACTAAAATATAACTTGGGATAAGATTTAATTTGCTTTTAAGGTTAAAAGACTTGAGAAATTCCTTATTTTTCCTAATTTTAGCTTTTTCTTTTTGCGTAAATTCATTTTTTCATTATAAGTCAGTTTATCTTTCTATTTTGTCATATTTTCTATCATTTTTTGTGATAGTTTTATCAAATTTTGATGGTAAGGAATATTTAAATTTTAAGACCTTATATTTTTTATTTATAGATTAGAGGCAGATCAAACATTTAAAAATATTTTACTAATAAAATTTAGAACATAAAGAATAAAGGAAGTGTTTTGATAGTTTATCAAAACTTATATTAGGTATTAATAATAATTAGTCTACAACCTATGTATTTTCAATATTTTCTGTCTTTATAAAAGCAGCCAAAACTTTAAATGCGCAAGCAATTTTAAATTCTGGTTTTCTAAATAAATTGTCTTTCGTAGAATCGGATCTGCTCGATAAAAGGAATAAATACTTTTACAATCAAAATTCACAAAATTTGTCATTTATCAATTTTTAGAAATCAGTCAAATTTATAATAATTTGTGTGCTTATGTTTTAAATTACAGTCAGTTCTAGAAAATTGTCTTAAATAAAATGAAGATAAAAGTTGTCTCACATTATAATTCAAAGAAAAAAACTTTATTTTAAATTCTTTGAAAAAATAAGGCAAGAACCTAATACAAAATATTATCTTTCTTTAAAGACCTACAAAAGATTTATTTCTTCTTCCAAATTCTTTAGGTACTCAACCATAAAATTGTGTCTCTTTTCTGCCATTTCTCTGCCTGAAGTTGTAAGCATCCTGTCTTTCAATAGCAGAAGCTTCTCATAAAAATGATTAAAAGCGATAGAGGTATTTTCCTTGGTTTGGGCATTGTATTGATCGGCCGTCATATTAGGATTGTATTTGGCATTTTTAATGTAGAAAGGCCTGTTTATAATGCAAGAGTATCCAAAACAGCGGGCAATACCGACGGCCCCGATAGCATCCAGCCTATCAGAGTCTCTTACTATCTTAAACTCAAGTGAAACTTTGTCCAAATCAATTGCATTGGAAAGCTCTTTCCGGAAAGACAAATTCCTAATAATAAAGCTTATTTTTTGTCTTCGTTCTTGAGACACTCCATGAGCATCATAAAAATGCTCTAGCTTCTCTTTCAAAGATCCATCGTGGCCTTTCTCATATTTGAGGTCAAAAAAGTCATGAAAGTAGGCTGACAGTTGCAATACTAAAAGATCAATTTTGTCAGGATCACTCTCGTTTGACGCGATTTGCATCGCAGTATTGTGGACTCGCTCCACATGATAAAAATCGTGCGATGGGTCGTTTTTGCTCATTATTTCTCTTGCAAATTCTCTGGCATCCTCTACAGTTGTCTCTTCATGACACTTTGAATTCATAGGGCTGTAAACGCCAATTGAAAAAGCTGAGAAATAATCAATAAAATCAAGTGTCTTTTTGAATGGAATATAATGTTAAAATAAGATTTAGAATCAATAAAAACATAGTTATGCCCACAAGACTAAAATAAAGATCTCAGTAACATATGCAGGTTATTATTAACCTATGCAGAAATGCTTTTAACTAAGAAGTCTTCCTTACATTTATAACTGTTGCGTGACAACTAATAAAATACTTTTCTTAGACTTATCTTTAATTAAAATTATTAATTATTGTTGTAGTTGAAGAAATGCACAAAAGTTTATATAAAAAAGATCAGTTTATAACTTTATTTTAAATAATCAAAATCCTCATGATGGAAGTACACTGAATCAAAAAATTTGAACCATTCTAGAATATTTTCATTTTTTAAAACAGCAGGATAGATTGTTTCTTTTTCAAACTTAGCCTTTTCTTCCGAAAGAACCTCAATCTTTTCTTCAGCCTTCAAATTATAATCATCAAAAAATATGTGATTAAGAAAAAGATATTGTGAAGGGGCTTTAGGAACTTTCACTTCTGCAGAGGAAAAAGCTAAGCTAAAATTTTGCTCTATGCTTGCATTTTCACAATTCCTATTATCCAATTCACTCTCATTCGGCTCTTTATGAGAGTTTTTGAAAGTTGAATTTCCATTTTGCAAGTACTTGCAATTTAAAACAGCAAAAGATATCATTTTTCTTATCTGATGAAGCAGAAAACTTTGGCCATGCAATGTTACTTCAATAAATTCAATGTCGTTATCAACAAACGCTTCTGAGACGGTGATGGATTTGATGATTCTGGTTGAATCTCCAGGGCAGCTTTTTGGGGTAAAATTGTGAAAATTTTTGGTCCCAACATAATGCTGCAGAATATCGTTGAAGCATTGTATCCTATCAGACCTGTATCCCTTTAAAGAATATATTAGGCTATCTGGATAGGCCCTAAAAATCTTTTTGCGAAAAGATTCTCTTTTTTCTTCATTAAGATTGCTACATGAATCCTCTTTGTCATTGCTGATCTTATCTCCATCATCTTGTAATTCTGATTCCATCGTACTTCTTTTACTTTCCAGTTTCTTATAGTCATCTTCAAAACTATCGTTTTTAAAGAAGAACGTAGGCACAATGTACTTATAAACTCTGCTCCTGGCCATCTTATGTCCTACAAACCTCTTAGTTAGTTTTACTATCTTATATAGATGAATTCCTTTGCTTAAAAGAGGTTTCCTTAGCTCTTCGTAAAGCTCTGGGGTAGGTTCTCGTATAATCTTTACTATAACACAATTGAAAGATGCGTGGACTCCTTTGTCAGTTCTAGAGCTGCTTTTCAGAGCTATTTTCTTTGGGTCCAGTGAGTTTATTTCTGTTATGCATTTGCTGCTTAGAAGGACTTCTACAATAGCCTTTTCTATTGTATTAAGGTCTTTGTTGTATTGCAATCCCAAAAATCCTTCTCCGTTGTAACCAACTATCAGTCCTATTTTTCTTTTCATATTTCCCTGGGAGAAAAATATTTTTTAAATAAAAAGTAAAATAGATTCCAAAATGACTGCTTCTAAAGCAATAGTGTTTTTAACCTATAATTGCAAGAACTCAATAAAGCAGATGTAGCTTAGCTAATCAGCCTCATTAACATTCTCAAAATTTTTTGATTTAAAATTATTTTAATTCTATAATCTAAACTAAGTGGCTTTACGAGACGAGGAGATTAAAAAACTTTCCACTTTTAAGATACTAATTCTTATCATTAATTTTACAAAACTAGACCAAGTTTTCTTTTTACCTGTAAAATTAAATTTAATCAGTCTTTGTCACCTGATAATCTAAATCATTTGTAATAAATTTGAAATAAAATGGCGCTGCGACTGCCATCAGTAAATGCCACATAGCATGCGAGTCAAAAAGATAAAAGATGGGCGAAATGTCCAAAATCTCGATTCCTCCTGCTAAAAGCAGGCATCCTATCGAATATAGCATTTGTCTCGAATGCTTGGTATTTCTATAATTAAGAATGACCATTAAATTGAAGATGAGTGATAGGCAGAAGATTGTTGCACAGGATATTTTGTTATAGGAATAGTCAAATTCCCCAGATGTCATCTTAGCTATATGAAATACAAAATAGAAGAGAGAGCACCTTAAGCTGAGAGTATTAAACTCTTTAAAAGAAGATGGATAATGAAACAAGACAAGCCTGTTGATGGGTACCAAGAGCCCAATTAAAATGCTGGCAACAGCACTAAAGTAATCGGCATTTCTTGTCAAGGTAGTCTCTCGTGCATGGAAAAGAAAGCTTGAAATAAATGCTGCATTGCAAATGTGATGCTGAATTAAATACATGTGCCCCATGGGTGATTTTTTAAGCTTTGGCAAGATCATTTTCCTGAAACAATAAATGTTCATAAAGCAGCTCATCAGAGCGATTAAAGACGAAAATATCTCTGTAAAGCCCAGTATCTGGATGAATCCCCATCTGCCGTTCCTTTTTACGTTCGGGATTTTCAAATTTTTGATGCAGCTGACATGGCAGTGATTGCTCATCTTTTCATGTATTGATCTCCCAAAAAGACGATCTATGAAGTTTATTTTCACTGTGGAGCTGTTCAGCTGTTTGCATCCACTTTCGCAAATCTCCATGGGACAGGTAAACAAAGAATTTTAATAAACATAAATAAATAGATCACAAATAGTCCATGTATTGCAAATTAGTGATGACATATTGAATTTAATTGATCTGAAATCTTGTTTTAAATCAGATTATTTGTTTAACATAGCAAACAAATAGTCACAAACAATCTATGCTCTGATCACCCTTTTTAAAAGCACCATTACTTAACACCAGATATACTTGAAGGCTATCTGGCCAATTGATCAGCAGTGATGTGCCATTTTACTCAACATCCTCCAAGATTTATTTCTGAGTATCAAAAAAACTATAAAATTATACTTATGTTGTAGACTGCCCCATGTTCGATTATAAAGATTTTAAACAAATTTTAGACGATACAACAAAACTTACAGAGGAAATCAAAACTTGTCCCAGGAGTGATCTAGAGGAGGTGCAGCTAAGAATAGACAGCAATGTGCATGCATTACAAATAATGGTGTCAAAAATAGACAATTTGGAGGCCAAGGAGCAGTTCAACAGGCTGATAGATTCCTTTTCAAAGAATGTAGCCATTTCTGAGTTCGAATCTGTCAAAAGCCGAAAGATGGAAGTTAAGCAGCAGAAAGGAAGCGAACTTATTGATGAGGAGCTCCTTAAGAACACGCTGCAGTTGAAAGACATGGCCAACAAGTTCAAAAATAGTTTGGCTGTAGATAAGAATATCATTGGAAAAGCAAGTGACAAAATGTCGAAAAATTCCGAAGAAACTAGAAATAATCTCAAAACATTGGAAAAGACATCAAGCTTTGTCAATTCTAGCACAATTCTTGCATTCGTTCTTTTTCTATTTTTCGTGATGTATTTTATTATTAGATTCTTCTGAATTTTTCAACATTATTATTAGATTCCTCTGAATTTCAACATTACTATTTATAGATTCTTCTGGATTTTCAATATTGTTGCCAGATTGACAATATTAATTTGGGAATCTGTATTAGTTTGTATTAGAGAATTGTGTTGAGAAATAAATAAGTTTAGCCAAAATTTTTAGATTGCAAACAAATATGGGAATTTCTAGAAATCTAGCTGTTATATTCAATAATTCACATTAGGGTTAAGAGCTATTAATTAATACACCAAAAACCTTGATTATAATTGAAACTGAATTTTACGCCTAGTTTATCATAAGACCTAGATTGAACAAAACTTTTTATTTTGCAAAAAACCAAATATTTCATTTAAGTTTGTGCTCAAAGCACAACTAAGTAAATGCTAGAAGCTAACCTGTTATCACACTCTGTTCAATTATCCAAGCAAGGGTTGAAATAGTTGAAGATATTGCTTTTAGATGGGAATGCCCCAGAAAAGTTCTATGAAAACAATAGACTTAAAATTTATTGCAGCAAACAAACATATTTTCAAGCACAAGAAATGTATATTTATTGTTGGGGCAGGAATCTCCGTGGAAAGCGGGATTCCAGACTTCAGATCCCCAACTGGCATTTTTGCTACATTGCGGCAGAAATATAAAATCAATGGAAGAGACTTATTTACCTATAATTTTGGACTGCAAGAGGACAAAAGACAAGTATATTTGAGGTATATAAGCACGCTGAAAAACTTGTGTGATAGCTCAAATCCCAACTTGACCCACCATTTTCTAACAAACTTTCCGAGATCTAGGACATACACTCAGAATATAGACGGGCTAGAGGAGAGATCTGGGATGGCATTTACTAAGAAGTATGATACTAAAGGCGTCTATCTGCACGGGAACCTCTCATTCCTAGTGTGCCAGCTGTGTGGATTCAAGCAGAGCTTTACGGCCGGGGAGTCCAGATTATTTTCCGAGGACAAAGACATAGAATGCAAGTATTGCATAGAACGCCGAGCGCACTGCATAAAGAACGGCTTGAGAAAAAAGCCAATAGGTTTCATGCATCCAGGAATAATCCACTATCAGCAGATACATTCTGATGGTGGATTTATAGGAAGATTGTGTGAGAAAGACAGAGATTGCGATCTGTTGATAGTTGTAGGAACAAGTCTTGCAGTCGATGGAGTTAAGAGAATGGTAAAAATGTTTGCCAGATGCGAAAATACATACAAGAAACGAATATTGGTGAATATGACACCACCAAGAAAGGAGTGGCATGATTATTTTGATTTTTTTTATCAGGGAGATTGTAAAGATTTTTTTAAAATGGTGAGCTCGTTCACAAGCATGCAAAAATTTAACAATGGTGATTGTGGTTTTAGTACTATTGAAATAGCTGAGAAAGAGTGCTAATATGTTACAGTATAGGATATCATTAGCATATTGAAAACCTAGAGTCTGTAATTATTATAAATGCCAACATCGTAATTGGATCAAAATTGCCAATTAAGGTTGTTTTGCAAATCATACTTTACTTGGCTTTTGAATTTTGAAATGAGTTTATAAATAAAACACTGTTCCTGTTTGATCTGATCTAACTTTTGCTAATGCTCTACAATTTTAAGACCTACTTTCTATTTTAGACAATTTATTAATTATCTGTGTTTCTTCGATATTTTATTTTTTTCTCAGCAACCGATCATCGCTAATTTTGAAACTTTATTGCTCAACTGTTTATGCTTGAGCAGTTAAATTACCTTAAAATGCATTTTCGTGCATAAAGCATAAATGACAAGAAAAAGTAGAGGAAAAAGATCCAGTGAGAAAGCCGACATAAAAAACACGATCATTCAAATCGAGGACAACATAAGCTCATCAAATCATCGACTACTAAACAAAATGCTCAAAAACCAAATTGATCTGCAAAGAAAGGTGGATCTTAGACGGAGTTTGGATTCGTCCTTAGAGCTGTTATTAAGCTCTAGCCTAGAGAGGCAGAAGAGGCCTGCAAACATTGACAATGCTGATAGGTATGAGTACGAAAGACTTCAGGCCTATAGTAAGCCCAATTTTGAAATAAAGACGTTTGAGGATCTTTCCAATGGATTTAAAAGAGTCAGTGATAGACAAGATTTGAGAGAAGTAAGGAAAAGTGGCGATAAAGATTGTTTAAAAAGAAAAGATCCACAGCTCTGTAATTACATAGATGAGTCTTCAAATCAAAAACCTAGCAGTACACACTATAAAAATGAACATTTTTCTGAAAAAATAGCGAAAACATCATATGAAAAGCATTTAGACATAATATTTGCCAAAAAGGATGCCTATGTTCCTGAATTTGGAGAAAATGAGGAAAACTTAGGCAATGTTCATGAAGACATGGTTAAGTTTTTCTCTACTGTTCCAAGATACTGCTATTACTTAGAAAATGAATATAAGAATTGCAAGGAAAAGTATAATAAAACCTTGATCGACTTTAATGAGCAGAACATAACGATCAAAGACCTGACAGTCAGGATAGAAGAGCTTGTAAAAGAATCCAAGGATCTCAGAGAAGCAGTGGTCAGGTTGACATCAGAGAACAGCTATTTAAAAAACAATCAAAAGGTTTTAAATGGCTTTAAGGAGGAAACCGATCATTTTATAGAAATACTAAAAATGGACATCAACAAAAGAAATATAGAGATGGAAGAGTTGATCAAAGAAAATAGCGAGCTTAAAATACAAAAAAGTAGAAAGGAATATGAAAATGAAGCTCTTGAGGCTGATCACAAAAGAGCAAAATTTTCGATAGAAAGATTTAAAGCAGAATTAACTCTGATCAAATCTGATGTGGGACACCAATATAAATCAATACAAAAGATGGTAGCAAATATCAATAAGCAAGAGATATATGACAAAGTCTTTGAGGCAGAGCAGAAAGTTTTTTTTTGCAAAATTACAGAAGATTTTATGAAGAAAACAAACCAGTATTTAGCTTTTTAGAGGAGAATGTACGAGTCATGCAAATTCAGCAAAACGAATTAAGGTCGGTTGTCCAAGATCTGCAACTGGTTAACAAGAATAAAATAGAAGAACTCGAGATAGAGCTTAAAAAAGCAAATGAAACGAATACAAGCTACAAAAACTTGTTATTTGTAAGTATTAAGGCAGAAACAGAGTCAGTTAAAGACAAAATCGAGGAACTGGCACGAAAACTCAAAACATATCATGAAGCGCACAATTTGGAAGGTGGAAGAAAGAATTTCGCAGAACAACTGAATAAGCAGAAACAGGAATTTGAAGCATCTAAAATTAAGTATGAGAAGCAAATTTCCGAACTAGTCAGGAAGCTTGAGGAGCAAGAAGATGTATGGGAAGTGTTTAAATAAACCACGGGTACTCTATGATGTGTAATATCAAAACTCACATGTTGTAGTCTCAGATTAGAAACGCATAAAGACAAATGTTACACCAGATACTAAATCTGCAGAGGCAACTGAACTTTACAGCTAATTAATCTAAGTGAGAATATGCAGCTGAAAAATGCAAATTTTTTGCATTATGCATTACATTTATATTTTTTTGCAGTGCCCCAAGATGAGAAGCCATGAAGTAGGTGATATGCATATTAAGCAATTTGATGCTTTGTTTGACAAGGGAATTATAGCCAATGCAGTCTCAAAGACATTGCCCATGGAGTACAAGGGATTTAGAATGTCTTTTGGGACTCTTGAAATTCATAAACCGTTTAGGACAAAGACTACAAAAAATACGAATTACGTTGCCATTGAGTCAGACAGACGTTTGCTTCCGAAGGAATGCCGAGAGCAGAGACTGACCTATGGCGGAATGATGTTTTTAAAGATAAAGGTAGAACATAACGGAAAGGTGTTATTTAATGAATTTAAGGAAGTTGGTGTGTTTCCAATAATGCTGAAGTCCAAAATGTGCCATTTGCCGGATGCTGAGAATTTATACAAGCTGGGCGAAGATCCGAAGGAGCCTGGAGGATATTTCATTGTGTCAGGGCACGACAAACTGCTCAGATTCCACATAGCTACAAAGAGGAATTATTTATTTGCCCTGAATAGGAAGAGCAAGGATCCAGCCTACACAGACTATAGCGTTATGATAAGGTCTGTCGGGGAAGACGAGATAGGGCAGAAGAATGAGATTAAATATTGTGTGGATGGAAACATGCATCTTAAAGTTTTTCTGAACAAGCGAATTTACTTCATTCCAGTTGTTTTAATTCTAAGAGCATTGGTAAATACTACTGATTCTGAGATATACCGGATATTAGGCTCAGATAAGCGAATACTAACAATTCTAGCAAAAATGAAGGACTTTGAAGTATTTAGCCAAAACGAGGCGCTTGAATATCTTGGCAACAGGTTTAGGCCGATAATAAAAGAAGAGGATCCTGTTGAATGCGGCAGAATATTCATCAATAGAGTAATTTTGATTCACCTGAATAAGTTTGAGGATAAATTTAACTTGCTGATTGAAGCAGTCAAGAAGTTATTCAGATGCTACGACGGGAAGATACATCCAGATGATATAGACAATCCAGCTAATTTTGAGTTATATACGGAGGCCCAGCTGATTCCATTGTGTATCAAAGAGAAATTGGAGGAGATAAAGAGGACCTTTTCTATGAAGATTATGAATGCACTCAGAAGTAGAATATCTACCAACGACTCTACTACTTCTCTAAATGCGTCTGAAGCATTAGAGCTTACGGGCGAATGTTCAGATGCCCAGCTTGACAAAATCAAGAAAATTTTTCATATTCTGGATTTTGATATAGGAGCTAAGCTTAAGAAGCTTCTATCTATAGGAATGGTCACCACTTTCAGCTGTTCTGATATTTTACAGAACAACGGATTTACAATTCTGGCCGAGAGGATCAACTTTTGGAGATTCTCGTCGCACTTTCAAAGTGTTTCGAGAGGCGCTTTTTTTACTACCTTGAAGGTAACATCAATAAGAAAGCTGAGGCCTGAGAGCTGGGGATTCTTCTGCCCCCTGAATACACCTGATGGTACTCCGTGTGGTCTCCTGACACATCTTTCCAAGTCCTGTTATGTTTCAGATAGTTCTTTTGTTTTTGATGAGTCGATATTCTATGAGTTTGGTGTGGTTCCGCCTTGTAGGAGATTTTCAGAAGATGCGTCCATTTTCTACAACGGGAAGTTTTTAGGAACTTCAAGCACACCTGCACAGCTCGTGAAGTCATTAAGAAAATACAGAGCTGACAATGGCTTATGCATTGAAATATTCTACAGCTATGGAAAGGGAATAGACGAGACAGTTTATATATTCGACACTATTAGTAGTTTAATGAGAAAGGTGTACAACATAGAGGAACAGAAGGAAGAATGGATAGGGATGAAGGAGCAGGTGTTTCTTGACATCTCTCTAGGAAAATACAATACCAAGGATGCTTTTAATAAGTATGATCTTGAGGATGGCAAGCTTGGTACTTCGTCATTTGCTTATAGAGAAATAGATAATATGAACATGTTTAGCAGTATTGCGTCTACGATTCCATTCTGTGACTACAACCCAAGTCCAAGAAATATTTATCAGTGCCAGATGGCAAAGCAGGCGATGGGGATAAATAGCTATAATCCGCAGTTCAGGGCCGATAACAAGTCCTATGTTGTCAACTACATGCAGTCTCCTGTGATTAGAACCAAAGGATATTCTACGTTTGATGATTTTCCAATAGGCTTTAACTGTATCGTGGCTGTTTTGAGCTACACTGCCTACGACATGGAAGACGCTGTGATAATTAACAAGAGTTCTAACCAAAGAGGACTGTTCAATGCTTTTATATACAAAAACGAGAAGTTTGAGCTGGAGAAGAACTCTTTTGTTCAGTATACCCCGTTGAAAGGGACACGAATTCAAACCCATGACGTTTTAGTCAGGTATACACACGAAGATCTTGGAATCAAGACGCTTAAGTATGAAGGAGCAGAAAGTGGATACGTAGACATGGTCAGGGTATTCTCGAATGATGTGCCTTGCGTGACAATCACTATAAGAATAGCTAGAAATTCTGACATTGGGGATAAATTCTGTTCCAGACATGGTCAGAAAGGTGTTTGTTCAATGCTGTGGCCAGACACTGACATGCCGTTTACAGAACAGGGACTACGCCCTGACATAATAATAAATCCACATGCCTTTCCCTCTAGAATGACGATCGGGATGCTTCTTGAGAGCATGTGTGCTAAAGCATCAATAAGCCTTGGCCAGACGGAAGATGGGACACCGTTTGAAAAAAAAGTGTTTTTTGACGAAGAAGATCCCAGAAGCATAGGCGAGAAGCTTAAAGAATGTGGATTTAACTACTATGGCAATGAGCCAATGTATTCAGGTATCACAGGAACAGAGTTTAAGACAGACATATTCATAGGCTCAGTCTACTATCAAAGACTAAGGCATATGGTAAATGACAAGTACCAGGTGCGAACTTCAGGTGCTGTTGTTGCTACGACGCATCAGCCAGTCGGAGGGAGGAAGAATAAGGGTGGTATAAGATTTGGTGAAATGGAAAAGGATGCCCTAATTGCTCATGGCTCATCGTATGCTCTTAGAGATAGGCTTCTGGATTGTTCGGACAAGACTGAGTTTATATATTGTGGCAGCTGCAAGTCTATTTTGTTTACCTCCAATGCAGGTTGTTCCTGTGGAAGCGAAGATCTTAAGAAGACTATCCTGCCGTATGTGTTCAAATATCTCTGCTGTGAGCTTTTGGCGATGAATATTAAAGTGAAGATTGATGTTTGAATATTAAACAATTGCTGATTTATTGAAAGTGACTATTATTTTGTAAAATTGAGATTATTTATAGTGTATGCTTTTACTTTGAGTAAGCTCTACAGTGTAGCCTGTATCACAAATAAAGTACAATTAAAAAGACAACTGCAGCTTAATGAGAATGTTGGAAAGCTTCTTAGCAATGCTGTTATTTTTTTACAGAAAAGTTTGAAATTAGTTTTGGTAAATTTTTTAAAACACCCTCATGTCAACCATTTCTCTTATACAGTTTGAAGACAGTCTGGGGAATGCAATAAGCGAAGTTCTTCAAGTCCCAAATGTGATAGACACAGCACAGCTCAAAAGTCTTATAAACACAACACAGGAGTTGTACATTAATGGGAACATTATTAGTGCAACATTAGAAAATGCTCTTACTCAAAGCCAGCTGAACAATTTAGAAGAAATCAAAAAAATCAAGCTAAGCCAGGACTTGCCATCAGCCAAGCCAGCCTTTTACTGTTCCAGCACTTACAGTGGGCATGAGGGGCCTGTGCTTTGCACAAAATATGCCAATAGCATTCTGGTCACATCAGGCGGAGATAAAACTGTGAGATTCTGGGATCTGCTGACCAAGACACAATTTAATATTGTTCAAAAGCACAATCACTGGGTCACTTGCCTAGATTTTAACGATAGATTTATTGTATCAGGCGGAATGGATGGCATTGTTAATATTTATGATTATAAAGGCAATTTCGTTAGATGCTTTGCTCGCCACAAGGATGGAATAAGTGCTCTGAAGATTGACACAGATAAGATTATAAGCTGTTCAAGGGACAGCACATGCATTGTTTGGGATTTTGAAGGGAATGTTCTACTTAATTGGAACCATTCCAAGGCTATAAAATCTCTGTGCCTGTACAACGGCATAGTAATTACTGGGGGTGCTGACAATCGTATTAGAGTGTATAAAGAATGCCCTAATAAAAAGGAGATAAAATATTATTGTGAGCTAGTTGGACATTCATCACAGATCAACTGCATTGAAGCTTTTGGGAATTATGTTATTTCTGGTGACGATAGTGGGCACATTATAATTTGGAAGGATTTTAAGCTGCACAAGCGGATTAAGCACAAGCGAGAGGTGATAAGTCTGAGCATTAATCCGAATGGCATGTCATTTGCTTCTGGATCATTTGACAAAACTGTAAAGCTGTGGAACATTGAGACAGGGGAGACATTGCTGACGTATTTCCATGTGCATTTTGTCTACAAGGTTAAGGTTGTGAATGATATGATTATATCATCTTCCAAAGACAGGACAGTAAAAATGTACAGAATAAGCCAGAAAAAGGTTGTTAGTGACTTTGTTTGTGATGATGAAATTTACGACTTTGATTATTTTAACGGGCATCTTGTTTGTGGGTCAAAAAATAACAAAGTTTATTTTTTTGATTGAAATTACAATAGATTTGGATCATTTAATTGCATTTTAGTGTAGTCTTGGTTTGTCAAAATAAACTTTTTTAGTTCAGAACATTCAACTTGTTTAGTTATTGACTTAAATTTATAATAATTTTGCAAAAATTTTGTAACAATTTTTTATTTTAAGTTAGCTACAGGCATGATTAAATTTACTTTTACTTTACTTTTTACATTGATCTCACATAAATATTAAATGGAATAAAATCAGATAAAAATTTTTAAAAATTGAAATATAATCTCATAGATTGTGCTGAAAACTATTACAGTTGTCATTTTATGTATATTTTTTTATGTCTTACTATGCTTTCACAGTATACGAACTTATAAAGTACTTTAAAATTTACACAAACAATCTAATTTGAATTTCCAAGTTTACTGGCTGTTGTCAGGATAGCAAACAGACAATTCTCGTTCAGAATCTAAAAAAACACAATTTTCATACAAAATGATGATTAGAACTGATATTTAATAAAGCTATTTCGTTGTTTTTCTCTTTTTACGATTCTTCTGACTCATTTTGTTAGAACTTTCAGAATCGTAGCCAGAATCATCATCGTCATAGTCACTATCCTTACTAACTAGTGAGTCATCAGATCCGTCAGAGGAACTGACTGATGATGAGCCAACAGTGCTATCTGCATCTGTTTCATCATAGCTAGTAGAAGAGTCTTCACTGTCAGTCGTTGCAGAGGCTGTGGTGGAGCTTTCCGAAGAACTCTCTGAATCTCCCTCTTCTTCGACAAGCAGCAGCTCTGACCATCCACCACTCTCGTAGAAGCTGAGAGGATCGTTGTAAATGGTAGGCATCAATGTGTTCCAGTTGATATTCACTTTAGTTTCCATAAATACAATGTTATGGCTGTCCATTATCTCCTTAATGTAGTTGAGCTTGGTAGTCTCAACTGATCCGATCATCAAAGGCGGTCTAGCCTTGTTCTTAAAGACAAACACACAGTCAAAGGTCTTTGTAACGAAGGTCACTCTTTCAAGACTCAGAACCTCAACTTCATCAAAGTTCAGCACAAAAAATGGAATTTCGTTCAGGCTCACAACACAGTCGTTCGTAGTGTAAAAGGAAACAGCCTCTTTAGAATGGACTCCTAAAAAGCCTTTCTCGGGAATTTGGATTTTAAGATTAGTGTCTTGCTCAATCCTCTCGACAAAGGCGAAGAATTCAGAATTTATTCGCATGTTCTCCTCTTCTTCCTCCTGCTCATGCAGCATTTCCAAACGCTCGTCTTCCCTTCTTGAGGTGTCCAAGTATGAAACATTCCACTTCTTAAAGAACTGGACATTCGACGTGAGCTTCCCATGCATGATCGGCTCCTTCAAATTAAAATGAAGGATAGCCCTGTTGTCGAAATCTCCCGTCTGGAAGAATATATTCTTGATGTTGGAAAAAAGAATCACTATTCCGTTGTACCTGAAGCCATTTTCATGCAACTCTAAATTGCTCAGTATCTTCTTGTTATGGGCTTTGTTGTCCGTCCTCATGTACACGTCTGTCAATGCATACTTCTTGAACTTCTCTCTCAGAGTAGGCTGGTCTTTAATAAGAATACTTGGCTTGTTGTACTCCTTTCTCATATCATTGATCTGGCTCAGAATATCATCAGGGCTGTTGCATTTACAGGTAATAAACTTGATCTTAGTATCATAATCAAAATTATCATTGTTCTCTTTCCCATCATTAGAATTACATGTCATCTCCTTGACTTCCTTGCTGTCCTTAAAATTCACTCTTACTCTATTCTCGTCATTATGCACTATAACAGATACATTTTTTATTGCTGAAATGTGGAATGGGACAGAGTAGCTCAGTATTGGAATTATCACAAAGAAGTTCTCCCAGTCAAGAAAGATCTTCTCTGATCTTGGAACAGATGAATCCTTGGCATAAACTGCTATCTTTTTAATATTTTTTCCAGAACTAACAAATTCCTCCTCTTTTTTATGCGATTTGTAATATAAAACTCTTTCGTCAATTAATGCATCAAGAAGCTCCTTCTGGTGCTCCTTGATCTTGGAGGAGATAGATGCATCGTTGCTCTTGTTGCGGAACTTCATCCTAGAAACAGAATAATCATCCTTCGAATCTTTTTTGGTTACAAATATCGGCAGATCGTTGATCAAAAAAGTATTGCAGAAAACATTGTCAATGTTTATGCAAAAGGCCATGTTGTTCTTCAGCTCAAATCCAATGTTAAAATCCATTTCCTTCTCAAGCAGGCCTATTGTGTAAATAGACACTTCATTGCTGAAGCCCTTGCCTGCAATGAAGTCCTTTGTGTTCTGTAGGATTGAATTGCTGTAAGTCCCTGGACGAATAATGCCAATGACATACTTTTGGATTTCATAGAAAACAGTCAGGTCTTGTAAAAATGGCCGGGCGACCTCTGTACAATAGCCTTTGTATCGAGATCCTAATCTTATAAAGTGGGGATACTGGCCTGTGACTATCCCAGAAATACCCCCGTCTGAGAATTGCGGGTCGAAAGAAAACTCAATAGCATTGTTGTTTATGCCTCTTATGCGGTCATTCATAAAATTCTCGAGCTCATCCTTAGAGAAGTTTCCGTCCCTGATCAAATCGATTCCCTTCTGAAGAAGATAGTTAGAAACAACCCCGCTCTTTGTAATGAAATCTATTTCATTGTTCTCCTTGATCAGAAATATTTCAAGAAGCTCCTTCGTTATATCCTCAGATTTTATAGCATCCAGGATTCGAGAACAGAAATCGCCCTTGCAATTGGCTCTGTCTACAATGCCGTAGGTCATGTTCTGGCTGGCTATTGAGTCAAGGATGCCCTGCAAATTGCTATCGTCCTTGTTTTTGATCACAATCTTAAGTCCTTCGATTTGCTGCAAAAATATTGCCTTTTTTGGCGAGGTGATTATTGTTGGATCCTCTTTTAACACAATGATTGTCTCTGGAAACTCGTATCCTAGCAGATAGTGGAATAAGGCAGAGTTCATGTTGAAGTCCTCTACATCTGCGCTTTTGCCAAGGAATATGAGCATGGGCCTGTTTATTTGCTTCATTATTTTGTTGCATCTCGCTTTGAATAATTCACTGTTGAGCTGTATTGCGTTCATAAGGGAAAATTTTTACAGAAACAATTTTAAGCAGCATTTGTAGAAGAAATATTGAAGAAAAGTAGAATCTTGCTGCAAAATTAGAATTAGAAAGATTATCTGGCAGATAGTGCTCTTATAGATAAGAAGAAGGGTTTACATAGTTTCCAACTTTGCAAAGAAGATTCTGCCACTACAGAGAAGTTTCAAATTTTTATTTTAGCTTTATTTTATTAATTACAGGTTCGACAGGCGGAAAACAAATAATCTCAAAAGCTTTGATTGGTAGAGATTGGACTAGTTTACAAATAACATGAAGTATGAACAAGTGTCTAGGACATGATAATTGATTTCTAAAGCTACAAAAAAGTGCAAATAAAATATAAACAATTTTAATTCCAAAAACAAGACATGATTCAGCAGACTCGCTTATTTGTTCTAATCAGGAGTTTTAGTGTTTATAAAACTTTAGCAAAGAGTCAAAACCCACTGTTCCTTTTCAGTGACTCTTGTGCTTTTTATCTTTCATATTGTTAAAGTAAATAACCTTTTATCACAAGTAAATTATAGAATATCATAAATCAAACCAAAAACAACTGTTTTTCAAACTGCTATTTATATTTGAAATACATCCTGGCAAGCTTGCAAACAATCATGTCTGAAGAATAACTAAAACTATAATTGATTTATAACCAGGCAATAAATGTCAATTTTTGTGTGAAAATATAGTCTATTTGATAATATAAAATATGAGTAAAGATTATTTTAATGTCGAACTATGGGTGTACGTAAAGCCTCGCGTAGATCAGAATATAAGATTTTATAATCATTAAACCTGTCAGATATCTTGCTTTCCAATTTAGAACAAACCGTAACCGATTTTTGGTTTCCAAAAAATCGGCCTTCGATCTCATTTATAATCTCTCCAATCTTTTCTTCAATCTTTTTCTGCTTGGCAATGATATCCATTTGAAAAACAGCCCAGGCATCTTTGACCAGGTGCTTTGGTTTAGTAAATACATAGGACTTTGCGTACACCTTCACATATTCAATCAGATTTTGTTGGATTCTGTGAGGAAACAAATATATAAAGCTTGTATCATAAAGCCTATTGTACTCTTTTATTTGGGCTGCTATTTTTTTAAGCTTTTCTAAGTCCTTATCACTTTTTTTAAATATTTTGTTCGCTTGAGATTTATATTCTTTCAAAATCTTAGAAGAATCTTCACCAAGAAGCATGCACGATGGATTCTGTTCAGCAAGATCGTCATCTGTGGCCATTAAAAGACGAATCAGTAACAATAAAACGTAGTTGCAGTTAACAGACAATCTTTGAAGCCCTCGCATTTTTGAGGGTGAAAAAAATTAAATAAAAGTTTTTAGAAGCTGTGAAAATAAGTCTAAAATTCAGTTTTTTGATCAGAAAACAGAGAAAGTCTGAAAATTCTCTAAACTAGAAATTCAGACATGTCAAAATTGAATTTTATCAATTTCTTTTCTAAAAATAAGTCTTGTGAAGATTATTGATCAAAAACATTGCTATTTGTAATAGAGGAAAAGATAAAAATTTTACAAGTATTCGATAAATTGTAAAGTATACTCTGCAACAGCCAAATTACTTTCTATGCCATAGTGCCAATGGACAAGTGTTTTTAGTTTTGTAAAGTCTACAATTGTACCTTTGTTATACAAACATAATAAAGCCCCTCATGGAAAGCCAGCTGGTGGAAATCTGTTGGCGTAATTTACGAATTAAAACCAGAGATGGAAAAGAAATACTGCAAAATGCAAACGGGCAAATACAGCCTGGAAAAATAAACTTGTTTGTTGGATGTAAGCAATCTGGGAAGATTGAGCTTGCTAAGTGCATTCTGGGCAGGCTGGACAGCAATTATACAGCAGAAGGAGAGGTTTTTGTTAACGGATGCGAAAAGATAGGGAATACAATGAACAAGATTGTTTGCTACATCTCAGAAACTGTTTCTTCTTATGATTTCCTTACTGTAGAAGAGTCCCTTGTTTTTGTCAATCAACTGCTTCATTTGCATTTTAATGAAATTGAGAAAATATTGGATTTTATTGGTCTAAGTAAATCTAAAAGAGTATCTGATCTGACAGACGAAGAGAAGTTCAAATGCAGCCTGGCTCTGGGCCTTTTGAACAATCCGTCCGTTCTTGTGTTTGAGGACTCTATGTTTAACCGTGTTATTTACAATTCAGAGATTTTTGAAGTGCTTAACAAGTTGGCTAATCTCGGAAAGACAATCCTTCTACTTCAAGAGCATACTTCCTATAAAATGCTTTCTTACCTGGACAAGATCTTTGTTTTTGCCGGAGGATATGACATATTTCAGGGAAAAATAGATCAGGGTATTCAGTTTTTCAACGAAGCTGGCTATGAGCTTCCTAGTGGGATAAATCCGATAGATTTTTTTACGGTTACACTCAGCAACGATGATGGACTTCCCTACGGCTCATATAAGAAAATAGATTCGCTCAGGAAAGAGTGGAGTTTTATAAGAGAAACCACAAATCCTTCCATACAGGAGAATATAAGATTAAAAAGTACCAGTAAGCAGAGATCAAACAGCATTGCAGAACTTTTGTGTCTTTTCAGGAAAATGGCGCTTCAAATTCTTAGAAATGTCCCTTTGCTAAAATATCGAATCTATCAGAGACTTGTGGTCTATTTTTTCTTTTGCGTTGCATTTTACAAAGTAGAGTCGATCAACCCTTTGAATTTATTTTTTGTTGGCATGATTGAGCCGTTATTTTATGTTTTTTTCTGCTTCCCTGACTGCAAGAAGCAATTGAAAATTGCGCGCAAGGAGATTACTAACAGGCTCTACCTAGGACACATGTTTTTTACAGCCAAATTTGTTGCTGAGATTCTTACAAATTCTGCCCTCTCACTTCCCTTTCTGATCTTGTTTTATCTCTGCTCGTCTCTCAAATATCCATTCTATTTCTACTTGTCTGTTCTATGCATAAATGCTTATGCAATATCTTTTCTGCTTGCTTTGTCAGCCATTATTTCCGTGTTTAGGATTGCTAACCTGCAGGCATATTCCGTGTACCTGACTATTGCCCAGATAGCTTATTCTGGACTGTTCACCAATCTCACATTTCTGAAGTACTTGTCAGCCATTTCTCCGTTTCATTACATGCTTACGTCTCTCTTGTGCAGCCAATACAATGCTTTGCCAAACACTGAATCCTTATTCAGCTTCAAAGACAACACTGTCTTCTTGACCTACAAATACTCTATTCTGATGACGCTGCTGTTTTCAATCTTTAATTCTGCTGTTGGCTGTCTTTCGTTGAATCATGCATCAAATGCTAATTTATCAATTCTAAAAAAGCCACAGATTGACAGGATTTAGCAGAAACGATAAATAAAAGTGCTGTATAAATGTTTATGTAATAAAGGCACTCTTCTTTTGATAAAATAAGTATCATTAGGAAATGAAAACATAATCTTTCTGTAAAGCAAAATTTTATTGCATAAAAATATAAAAGATTGATCAAAATTTTTACACATAAAAAATAACAAGTTTTAATTAAAATGCACATTTTCTTCGAAGGATAATCTTTTTAACAAAACAAAAAGTCTAGGAATTTTAGGAACAGCTTGACTTTATTAGACTGTAGGATTATTTTTTTTGGTTAATTTAAGATTATTTCTTGTTTTATAATGCAAAGCAATGGAACCTATAGTCTGAAATAACAAGGCAAAGCCAAGGATGACAAAGATATTTGCTGTTATAGACAGACTGTTCACTTCAAAAACAGCCAGAGTGGCCTCTCCGTCAACAGTCTGGCTGCTAGCACCAGACAGACCTGCTGTTGAAGGCTTTCCGTTCAACTGATTTTTACAAAGAGCTGCAAAAATGTAATACAAGGGTGAGATCCACCTGAGCCATCTCAGCCAAACAGGGATAGTGCTTGGAACGCTAAGAGCGCCTGAATAGAGGGTAAAAAAGACATTGATTGTCACCCCCAGTACCTGAGCTCCTGCCTTGTTTGGTGTTATAATGCTTATAGCCAATCCGTAAGAAATAGCCAGTATTACAAAGGAAAGAATGATGAGCAGGAATATCATGAATCTACCGAAGTTTGGATCAAATCCTATTATGTAGTACACACACAATGTGTAAGGTATGGCATAAATGTAAGTGAGCAATACTTCAGAAATAACCTTGGAAAAATATGCCTGGTATCCACTGTAGAATCCTGACATTCTTTCCCGCAAGATAACCTGTTTTTCATCCCCAAAAGTGTTTAGTATTGGCGCAGAGTTTCCAAAAAGTTCGTTGATTATAAAAAAGAAGATGGCACCTCTGAAAGAGAATGCATTGGCATTTTCCACCCCAAGTTGCAGAAAACAAAGGCTGAATGCCAGGCCGATTGTAATTCTTTGCAGGGCTTTGACACGCAGCAATGTTTTGTCCCTAAAAATGTTTACAAAAGCCCTGGAAATGATCAAGTTGAATGCAGATCGCCATTCAGCCCTACGAGGAACTTTGATAGTGTCTGTAAAATTATACTTGGTCTCCGGTTTAGTTTCATCATATCTGTGTTTAATGCTATTAATTCTGTTTTCTGACTCTGATCTTAACTCTTCGGTATCGCACTCATAAGTTAGAATGTCCAGGAAGTAGTCTGTTGGATTAGTATTTTTAGGCAGTTCATATCCGCAGCCCCTGAAAAAGTCTATACTGTTTTCTATTGAGCCACTGTAGACCAGCCTTCCGTTAGTAACAATGGAAACCCTATCAAACATCGAAATCATCTTGTAAGATGGCTGGTGAACTGTAACTAGGATAGTCTTCCCCATGTCAGCAATGTTTCTCATTATTTCCAAGATTCTCATAGCATTGTTCGAGTCAAGACCTGAAATAGGCTCATCTAAAAGTATAATCTGAGGATCTCCTGTTATTTCTATTCCCAGGCTAACCCTTACTTTCTCGCCACCACTGAGGTTTCCTATGTAGGTGTTCCTAGCATTGGTTAGTCCCAGAAGAACAAGCAACGACTCAACCTTTTCTTTTAGATTCTCCTGCTTATCAGATTTAATTTTAACAGCAAATGCAAGTGTCTCCCACACAGTCTGCCATTCGTATGCAGGAAAGTTCTGTTTTAAGTAGACCACAAGTTTCGGCCATGTTTCTATATTCCTGTCTTTCCCATTTATCTTAATTGCCCCTTCAAGAGACAAATTGGTTGGTATTCTGCCGGAGATGCAATCCAAGAGCATCGTCTTGCCCGATCCGCTTGGGCCAATAATCAAGTTCAGGCTCCCTGGTTCCAGCTGTATGTCAAGGTCAGAAAGAAGCCTTTTTCCTCTATTTGTTGTCAATCCTAGGCCTTTGCAGGTGACCTCGCACCTGTTCTTACCATCCGGGCTCATTTGGACTATTTAGAAAATGATTTTACAAATAGAAAAAACTGCAAACTTCAGACTGTCATTATTATTTTTTGCAAAGTGAAAGTCAAATAGAAACTTGTGAGAACCTTTGCTTTGCTATAACCCATTTTGTTTAAATCAAGATAAAGACTAAAATTGACATAATTAGCTAAGACCTGAGACTTAAGACCTGATTTATATACTGGAAGAATGTAGGATTTTATAAAACAAGTACATTGTATTTTTGCTAGCCTGGCATGAAGGTGAATAAACTTTCAATTTTTAGCCTGAAAAAAGAATTGGATTAAACACAAAATTTTAAAATTTTTGCATGGCATCCTAATTTCTGTTTTTGAACAATAAAATGCAGGAATGATCTAAGGTTTTATAACAAAGAGCTTTACTACAACTTTTTAAATTTAATAGATCTCATGCACTGTTGTGACGCCTGTCTTTGTATGGGATAACCATTGGTTAGCTTGAGTGTCTATCTACTAGAATGAAAGTTTTTAAAAAGAGATTCAAAGGATAGTTCTTTGTACTTTTAGCCGTCTTTTGCAGTTTATCACCAAAAAAGGCTATGATCGAAAGTTTTATTCTTTCATTTTTAGTTTCTGTAGTTAGTTAGTTTATTTCTTCATTGACAACTCTGTTTTTCTATTGGTTGTCTTATAAACTATTTTGTCCAATTATTTAATTAATCATTTGTAAAATTTATTATGCCTAAAAGGACATTGAAAGAGGCTTTAAAATACCATTCGCATGCCACAAAAATCGTATAATTAAAATCATGTATTTGGAATGCAGCAGAGATTGTTTGCCAAGTAGTGCATTTTTACGAGTATTTGTGCTGTAATAATAAGATTAAAAAAATTAATTTAATTAAGTTTATTATGAACATTTTTACATTTCATTTTATAAATCTAAACAAAGATTAGACTAAACTTGTATTAATTTAACAGAAATGCACGCCAACGTGATTGACGTTTCAAAAATGAAAGGATGCTAATTAAGTTTCACAATTGCTAAATTATGAAGGTCTTTTAAGTAAAACTTACAGTTTGGTGTAAAGTAAAATTTTTGGTTCTCCTTTTTATATCAGAATCGTCCTTAAAAAATGCATTCCCCTTATTTTAAATATAAAAATTTAAACCTCCTTTATATGCAAGAGCTGATACTGGAATGCTTGCATCCTATCGTGTCAATGAACTTTGCGCTTTACGAAAAGCTGAATGATCTCAAAAACAAAAGCGGGGTAGTGGAGATACTTAAAAGCTACGATTTTCTCTTCGTATTGGTGTGCTTTGCAATCGCAATATTGTATTTCTTCTTAGCCAGAAAGTTTTGGGCAATAACTTTCAACTCCATGTTTGTAATATTCATTTACGTTATATTGAAGATGTTCAGGGTGCATGTTGAACCCACGATCATAGAGGTCGATAGGCTTATAAGAGATTTCATGACATCAAAAGGCATTTTGGATTCTAGTAATCTTCCAGCTAATGACGGAACGTATATCATTGGATACTTCGCCGTTTCTATTTCCATCGTTCTCGCGTTGCTGTTAGCCAAAAAGCTTTTTTATTTTGTATTATTCATTTGTGGTTTATTTTTTGGTTATGGCCTTTTTAAGAATTTAAATCTTTCAGTTTACCTTAAAACTGAAAGCTTTGTCGTTGAGATTATTATAGTCGCAGTGGCAATTATTATTCTTTTTTACACTTGCAGATGGGGATTTAAAAACATAGTTCTCTTCCTCTTTTCGTTTATAGGGTCTACCTACGTTCTAACATTTGTAGCTGCATTGGCCAACATATCTGATGCACATTTTATGTTCTTACGTTATCTCCTGACACACTCAAGCTTTGACAGAGAAATTTTGAATCATCTGTCAGTTATACTCATATTGCTAGTCTGTGCATTTGTGTCTTTCGTCTTACAAAGAACATCGTTCCTCAAATAAAAATAAATGATTTAAAGTTATACTTTTTATAAATCTTTTTTTTGTTAGATGATAAATGACATATAAAGAGATATTCACATTTTGAATAAAAACGAAGCACATAGTAAAAAAGTAATGCAATTAATAAGTTAAAATCTTCCTAGTCATCTTATGTTTTTTTAGTAAAGTAATTTATAAAGAGGCCACATATGCAATAGCATTTTACTCAGTACTCCTTGATTCCAAAATTATACCATTTATTATGAATTGCAAAATTTTTGTTCAAAATTTGCAAATGAGGAAAAAGAAGAATATTTTAAGAAAAAGCTTACAGAAAAGGGCAGAATTAAATTATTAATAAACAGACATTCAATTTGACACAATGAACAAATTAAAAAGGTAGATTTAATTGAAAGAAGCCACATCTGCTAATTTGATTGTTTGAACAGCAGTGGACACCTTTGACTCAATGGGCATAATAACACCCTTGTGCTGCTTGGCTCCAGCCTCTCTTGCCTCTTTCATAGACCCGAATATTGTTATTTTACTTTGGTATTCTTTAAGTCTATCTACATTGGTGTTGAAGGCCTCAGCATTCTTGTTGTTTCTTCTAAGATCGACTGCAATACCAATGGTCCTGGCATACTTGTAGTCAAGACCGGCCGCAGAGCATTCCTCAGGAGTGAATCCCCTTCCAAGTCGAACTTTCTTGTTGTGTCGGATGGTTGGGCATCTGACGATGGGTCTCAGCTTTTCAGCAGGCATCGGGAAACAAGCATTTGCCTTGGCAATCCTGTTGTCTCTTCTTCTTGCATGCCTCGCAGGCTGGTTGAACCAAGTCCTGATTCTCAGAGCAGTCTTCTTAAAATGATTAGCTGGCAATGCATTATTTCTCTTCATATTTTAGGGCTAAAAAAATTTTTTTATTTTGCCCTCATGTCTACTGTAATTACAACCAGAGGAACAAAGAAGAACAGCTATGCCATTTGCAATTGCGAAAACAAGGGCAAGTTTGAGGTGAGAATCAACAAGATACCCCTAGGGATTCACCCTGACACTCTCATGGTGGCTAAATTTGATGAAATTCTTAACTTGCTTCCAGAGGACGTATATGGCTCTTTGGACTTTGAAATTACAACAAGTATCAAGGAGGGTGGTTCAGTTGGCAGAATCTATGCTGCCAGACAGTCTTTTTGCAAGGCTATTCTTGCTTACTTGGGCAAATGCTCTGATGAGCACGAGAGACAGAAGATTAAGAATGCTATTCTTTCCTTTGATAGATTTGCAATTGTTGCTGATACAAGGGTAAAAGAGCCAAAGAAGTTTGGCGGCCCAGGTGCTCGTGCCAGATATCAGAAGTCTTACCGTTAAATTATTTTTATATCATCATGTTTTCTATTGTTTCTATATCATGCTTTTTTACTTTTGACAAGAAATATGCTATTTGATATAACAAACTACAACAAAAAGCTTGCGTTGAAAGCTATTGTTTTTTTTTGCTTTTTGAAGCTTTTGAAATCTTTGCAATCAAATTTATGCAAATAAAAAAAAATTTTAGAAATAAATTATGAAATAAATAAGCTGTTGTTTTTGTGCTTAAAAACTCATTTTGTAGTGAAGAATGTTTAATAATAACGCTTGACTTCTCTTACCTTAATAAATTTAAAACGCTCTCTAATCTTGTCTTCAGTTGCTTTTTCACAACTTTTACTTTTGTTTAAATCCAAACTTGTAAGTGTATGAGCTAAATTTTTGAAGTTGAAATCAGGATCAAAATTAAGAAAATATTCTTGATCAAAGCCAAGATTCTCTAGTCTGTAATAATAAAGTATAAGAGAGAGTACTTTTGGAAAATTTAGTCTGCAATTAAAAAGTGATAAGCTAAGTATTGAGTTTCTAAATTGCTCAAAATTAAACATAGTATAAGTGGTTTTCCTAAGATCAAAACCTATCAAACCCAATTTTCGTAATCTAGAGCATTGTTTTATCGTATTGATCCATGGTAAACCATTGGAACGCCTGCAATGTATTTCCAGCTCTTCCAAAGAATCACTAGATCTGCCAAATGAAATTTTCTTAACTTTTTTTAGTTCTCCGCTAAAATTTAGTTTCAGTACCTTCAATTTATCACAATCAGTCAAAGCCTCTATGATATTTTTGTCCTGAAACCTGCAGTCTCTAGCATTTATTTCGAGTAAGGTGCTTTTAGAGATTCCCAAACTAAACTTTTCTGGAAATGAATCAAAAAAATGAGATGATGATATGTCAAGCTTTTCTAACTTCGGAAAGCTCGTAAAAAATTTCAAGTTGCTAGGATCTGTCATTCTGCAATCCTTTAGTGTTAGATCTCTAAGAACAGACTTTTCAAATGTTCTAGGTGCTGAAAATTGCGGAGCCTGAGTCAGACTAATTCTCGAAATTTTTAGTTTTTCCAGTTTGGTGCATTCAAAGATTTCATTCAAACTCTCAATTGTTGGAATATTATGAAATTCTAGATTCAGTTCTTTTAACGAATGTTTAGAACTTCCAAAAGTAAAAGTGTTAAGCTCATGGCCTGGCCTCAACGACAGGCTCTCCAACTTATCGCAAGATGTAATTTTTGTGAAGAAAGAATTTGGTATTGTGCTAGCTCCCAATAATTTTATAACTTTCAAAGTCTTCTGTGAGCATCCGAATGTAATTTCCTCAGGAACCCTGTCAGACCAATCGTAGGATAAATACAATTCTCGTAATCTTCTAAAATTAGTGATTTCATGAAAAGTATTGCTAAATAGAAGCGAGCAGTAGGAAATATTCAATATTTCAAGTGTGTTTTTAGAGGCACCAAACTTAAAGTTATAATAGGCTACTGTTCCAAGGTAAGTCTTGCTTAAGTCTAATTCACGCAGGTTTGTGCAATCAGTTATTGCATTTAGCAGTATCTTGGAGTTAATTTTGCATTCTACCATTTTGATCGTTCTTAATGAAAATCTTGCTAAACCAAAATCAAAATTATTCAAATTAAAATGTCTCAGATCGTTTCGAAAGCAATCCAAAGTCTTTAAAGCCTTGCATTGAGCTATGGCTCGGAGCACTGAATCTTTTATCCGTCCACAATTACGCATAGATATAGTCTTCAATGAGTTGTTAGTCATTTCAAGTTTATAATTTTCATCTAAATAATCAAAATTATTGAAATCAATAATAAGTGTCTCCAAAGCATTCATATCAGTAAAAAGCTCAAAGAAATTTCTGTCCTTGAAATAATAACAACTGCTTACATCCAAATATTTTAAGGTCGATCTAAAAGAGATAGCCTGGAACAATGATGGAAAACGGTATAGGCTGTTTCCTGAAAAATTGAGATATTTTAGGTTCTCACAGCTTTTTAAGAAACTCAAAAAATCAGCGTTATCTTCCAGATTGCAATTCGAGATTTTGACGATTTTCAGTGATTTACGTAGCTTCTCTTGAAAAAAACTAGAAGGCTGCTCAGAACGGCAATTGACGAAATTATAATTATGTGGTGCAGATGTGTAAAACTTATTGTTTGACAGATCTAAGTATTCAAT
>Ga0308169_10000395_pt1 | contig 68525 bp, 64 predicted proteins | sample PhyBR1_2_FD_202139 | JGI IMG/M metagenome (GOLD analysis project Ga0308169, IMG submission 202139) | Phyllosphere microbial communities from UC Gill Tract Community Farm, Albany, California, United States - DLSLSB.R1 | ecosystem: Host-associated > Plants > Phyllosphere > Unclassified | place... | reverse complement strand
GTTGTCATTTTCAATATTTGTCCGGAAAACTGCATTTCAAAAAATTTTAATTATGATATAAATGTAAACTTTTTTAGTCATTTAAAAATAAATTCCTAACTTCACTATCACTAAAAACATAAAAAGGATGAAAAAATTCTATTCTATCTTGTCAATATTATTGACATCATTACTTGTTGCACAAACTACTATTTATTCGGAGAATTTCGGAACTCCTACCGCAACAACTTTACTGACAGCTTATTCGGAATACCAAAACAGTAGTCCGATCATGTATTCAGGAACTGCAGATGTAAGAACCTCTAGTCCATCAGTAGGCTATGCTGGAGCAAGTGGCAGTGGATGTGTATTTTTAGGAGAAGTTACTACAACCTCAGGAAACCCTGCAAAAACATTGATGATTGAAGGGATAAACACTTCCAATTATATGGGTATTTCAATGACGCTTGGTCATCAAAAGAGCACAAATGCTTCAAGTAACGAACTTACTATCGAAGTAAGTGCTAATGGAACAACCTGGACACCATTAACTTATACAAGACCTACAGGCTCCGGAACATCAAATTGGATATTGATAAGCCCCACCGGAATAATACCCGCAACTACCAATTTGAGAATCAGATTAACAAATGTTTTAGATTCTAATGTAGGCTTTAGAATTGATGATATAAAGTTGACAGGAACTGCTGGTACTTTAGCGACTAATGAAAACAACAAAAAGGGATTTAATATCTATCCTACTTCTGTAAGTAATGGTAAAATTTTTATTACTTCAAGTAAAAATTCTGATAAAAAAGTGAAAATCTTCGATCAAACAGGAAGATTACTCATTAGTAAAACAGTTAAAAGCGAAGTAAACGTTTCTGAATTACCAAAAGGAATTTACATTCTAAATGTTGAGGAGAATGAAGCATCTGTATCTACAAAAGTACTGATCAAGTAATAAAATCATTTAAACATAAAAGAATCTCATTGTTTTATTGAGATTCTTTTTCAGTTTATGGATATATTTGTAAAAGAAACTTAGCAAATGATTTATCTCGTAACAGGAGGAAGCGGATTTATTGGTTCTCATTTGATAGAAAAATTATTGAAAGAAGGACATTCTGTCATAAACATTGACAATTTTGATGATTTTTATGATTATAAGATAAAAATTAAAAATACTTTAGATTCTCTTGAAAAAAACATTGATTTTGAATTTTCCGAAAAAGAAAATGATATTCAAAATTTAATTTCAATTTCAAAATCAGAACATTACACTTTATATTTTCGGGATATCAGAGATCAAAAAGGATTAGAGAAAATATTTCGCAATCATCAAATTGATTTTATCATACACTTAGCGGCTCTTGCTGGCGTAAGACCGTCTATTGAAAGACCTTTAGAATATGAAGAAGTGAATGTTCGCGGTACTATGAATCTTTGGGAACTGTGTAATCAATTCGGGATAAAAAAATTCATCTGCGCCTCATCATCAAGCGTATATGGTAACAATGAGAAAATTCCTTTTTGTGAAACCGATAATGTAGATCAACCTATTTCACCGTATGCAGCGACAAAAAAAAGCGGGGAGGTATTGGGTCACGTTTATCACAGTTTATATGGTATAGACATGATTCAGCTTAGGTTTTTCACGGTTTACGGACCAAGGCAAAGACCTGATTTAGCCATTCATAAGTTTACAAAACTCATTTCAGAAAACAAAGAAATCCCTTTCTACGGCGACGGAAACACAGCAAGAGATTATACTTACATAGACGACATCATTGACGGAATACTAAAATCAATAGATTATCTTGAGAAAAATTCCGACATCTATGAAATTATTAATTTAGGCGAAAATGAAGTAGTCACTTTAACTGAAATGTTGTCAGAAATTGAAAAAAATCTTAATAAAACTGCCATCAGAAAAATACTGCCACTTCAGCCGGGTGACGTACAGAAAACCAGCGCTGACATTACAAAAGCACAAAATTTAATAGGTTACAAACCAGTCACAAACTTCCAAAATGGCACAAAAAAATTTGTGGAATGGTTTTTGAGAAAATGACATCAATCTACTGCGCCTGCACACTTACATGCATCTGCAGTGAAATATAGACAAAGTTTAACAAAAAGAATTGAAAATCAATTCATAAAAAAAGTTTATAATATAACCTATTTTTATACTTTTGCAAAAAATAATAAATTATGTACTGGACATTAGAATTAGCTTCATATCTAAGCGACGCACCTTGGCCGATGACAAAAGCAGAACTTATCGACTATGCAATCAGAACTGGTGCACCAATGGAAGTGGTAGAAAACCTTCAGGCAATTGAAGACGAAGGAGAAATTTACGATGCTATCGACGAAATTTGGAGCGATTATCCAACAGATGAAGATTATCTTTGGAACGAAGACGAATATTAATGAAAAGCATTAAGCTTTAGGTGGTATACTTAAAGCTTTTTTAAATATATAATACACACCAAAGCGTGTAATTTTAATATGCTTAAAGCAATAAGCTTTGAGCTTAAATCAAATTCTATGAGTTTTTTAAATAAAGTTCTTAAAGGGTTTTTGGGAGACAAAAAAGCGCAGGACCTAAAGGAAGTAAAAAAAGTTGTAACAAAAATCAAAGCTGTTGAGCCAGGCATCGGAGAACTATCTGATGATGGTTTAAGAGAGAAAACCGCCGAATTTAAATCTAAAATAAAAGAAGCGACAAGCAGTATCACAGCGCAGATAGAACAAATTAAAGAGCAGATAAAAAACTCTACCAATGTTGATGAGAAAGAAGCGCTTTTTTCTAGAATAGAAGCTTTGAAAAAAGATTCTTACGAAATTGAAGAAAAAGTTCTTTTGCAGGTTCTTCCAGAAGCTTTCGCCTTGATTAAAGAAACATCAAGAAGATGGGCTCAAAACGGAGAAATTCGTGTAACAGCAACAGATTGGGACAGAGAATTAGCTGCTGCCGGAAAAGATTTCATTGAAATCCAAGGAGATCAGGCAGTTTGGAAAAACTCATGGAACGCAGCCGGAACACCAGTAGTTTGGGATATGGTGCATTATGATACGCAGTTTATTGGTGGTGTAATTCTTCACAGCGGAAAAATCGCTGAGATGGCAACCGGTGAAGGTAAAACGTTGGTAGGAACACTTCCTATTTACTTAAATGCACTTCCCGAAAGAGGAGTTCACGTTGTAACCGTGAATGACTATCTTGCAAAAAGAGACTCCGCCTGGATGGGACCATTGTACCAATTCCACGGAATGTCTATTGACTGTATCGATAATCACCAGCCGAATTCTGACGGAAGAAGAAAAGCATATAACTCAGATATCACGTACGGAACCAACAACGAATTTGGTTTCGATTACCTGAGAGATAACATGGTGACTTCACCTACAGAATTGGTACAAAGAGAGCTAAACTTTGCCATTGTGGATGAGGTTGACTCTGTATTAGTTGATGATGCGAGAACACCATTGATCATTTCTGGTCCGGTTCCTCAAGGAGACAGACAAGAATTTGATCTTTTAAAACCTTCAATCGACAGAATCGTTGAAGTACAGAAAAAAACTGTTTCTGGTATTTTTAATGAAGCTAAAAAATTAATCGCAGCAGGAAATACTAAAGAAGGAGGATTCAAATTACTTCAGGCTTACAGAGGTCTTCCTAAAAACAGACAATTAATCAAATTTTTATCGGAAAGCGGAAACCGTGCATTGCTTCAAAAAACTGAAGCTCAATACATGGCTGACAACAACCGTGATATGCCGATTGTAGATAAAGATCTATACTTTGTAATCGAAGAAAAAAACAATCAGGTTGACTTGACAGACAAAGGTGTTGAGTACATGTCTCAAGGAAATTCGGATAATAACTTTTTCGTTCTTCCGGATATCGGAACTGAAATCGCAGAAGTAGAAGCTAAAAATTTATCTAAAGAAGAAGAATTTGAAGCTAAAGAAAAGCTTTTCGCAGAATTTGCCGAAAAATCGGAGCGTGTTCACACCATGAGCCAATTATTAAAAGCCTATACATTATTCGAAAAAGATGATGAATATGTGGTAATTGACGGTGAAGTGAAAATCGTTGACGAGCAGACCGGCCGTATTATGGAAGGTCGTCGTTATTCAGACGGTTTACACCAGGCAATTGAAGCTAAAGAAAGCGTAAAAATCGAAGCGGCTACCCAAACTTTTGCTACGGTAACACTTCAGAACTATTTCCGTATGTACAACAAACTTGCGGGGATGACAGGTACAGCAGAAACTGAAGCAGGAGAACTTTGGCAGATCTATAAATTAGATGTGGTGGTAATTCCTACCAACCGTCCGATCCAGAGAAACGACAAACAAGATTTGGTTTTCAAAACCAACAGAGAAAAATATAATGCAGTAATTGAAGAAATTGAAAATCTAACCTCAGCGGGAAGACCGGTATTGGTAGGTACAACTTCTGTTGAGATCTCACAATTACTTTCTAAAGCACTTCAGCTAAGAAAAATTCAGCATCAGGTGTTGAATGCAAAATTGCACAAAAAAGAAGCAGAAATCGTTGCCGGAGCTGGTCAGCCAGGAGTTGTAACTATCGCAACCAACATGGCAGGTCGTGGTACCGACATTAAGCTTTCTAAAGAAGTAAAAGAAGCAGGTGGTTTAGCAATTATCGGGACAGAAAGACACGATTCAAGACGTGTTGACAGACAGTTGAGAGGTAGAGCGGGACGTCAGGGAGATCCTGGAAGTTCACAGTTTTATGTTTCTCTGGAAGACAACTTGATGCGTTTATTCGGTTCTGAAAGAATTGCAAAAATGATGGATAGAATGGGGCATAAAGAAGGTGAAGTAATTCAGCATTCTATGATCAGTAAATCTATCGAAAGAGCTCAGAAAAAAGTAGAGGAAAATAACTTCGGAACAAGAAAGAGACTTTTGGAATACGATGACGTAATGAATAAACAGCGTGACGTAATCTATAAAAGAAGAAAGAATGCTTTGTTCGGAGATCACCTGAAGTATGACATTACAAATATGATCTTTGATGTTTCAAACTCTATTGTAACCAAAGGCAAAGCTTCTGGAAACTACAAAGATTTTGAATTTGAGGTGATCAAAAACTTCACGATGGAATCTCCGGTTTCTGAAAATGATTTTAAATCAAAACAAGTTCCCGAACTTACCAATATTCTATTCAAAGCAGCTCAGGACGATTATAACATGAAGCTGAATTTGCTGAAAGAAAAATCGTTCCCAATTATTGAGAATGTATATCAGAATCAAGGTTCTATGTTCAAAATGATCCAGGTTCCTTTCTCTGACGGTGTGAAAACTTTAACCATCGTTACAGATCTAAAAGAAGCTTATGATTCACAATGTGACAGCTTAATTAATGATTTTGAAAAGAATATCACTTTATCAATCATTGATGAAAACTGGAAACTTCACCTTCGTGAAATGGATGACTTGAGAAGATCTTCTCAAGGAGCTGTTTACGAACAAAAAGATCCTTTGGTGATTTACAAGCAAGAATCTTTCCACCTTTTCAGCGAAATGGTAGACAAGATGAACAAAGAAATCATTTCATTCTTATACAGAGGAGAAATTCCCGCATAAGAGATAAATTATAGATTTTACAAAAACCCGCCTCAAATGAGGCGGGTTTTTATTATTTACAGAATAATACTTATTAAATAAATATGACAAATATCAATTAGCTATTTTATTTAGAATAATTAAAAACTATATATTTGCAAAAAAAATTAGGTCTTACATGAATAAATTATTGATCTCTGCTTCGTTGTTAGCAACAGCATTTGCTTTTGCACAAGAAAACGATACTGTTAAAACTGATAAAATTGACGAAGTTGTTGTACAAGGTTATATTACGCGAGATAGAGAATCGGTAAACAAAATGCCTCTAAAGGAAATCGAAAACCCTCAGGTTTATAATATTGTTAACAAGAATGTAATCAAAGAGCAAGTTGTTACAAGCTTTAATGATGCTTTGAAAAACGTTACAGGGATTGCCAGATTATGGGAATCTACAGGAAGAGGAAATGATGGTGGTGAATATTATACCATGCGAGGTTTTTCTTTACAGCCAAGTTTGACAAACGGAATGCCTTCCCTTACCAACGGAACTTTAGACCTTGCAGGAGTTGAAACTATTGAAGCCATTAAAGGGCCATCTGGAACATTGTACGGAGGAAGTGTAATTTCTTATGGCGGTTTGATTAATGTAATTACTAAAAAGCCGTATCACCATTTTGGAGGTGAAGTAAACTATATTAACGGAAGTTACGGCCTGAACAGGCTGAGTGCCGATATAAATACTCCGCTAAGCAAAAACTTATTTGCGAGAGTAAATGCAGCTTACCAAAAACAGAATACTTTCCAAGACGCAGGTTTTAGTGAATCTTTTTACGTTGCACCTTCTCTAAAATTTATCGCTAACGACAGACTTACATTTTTTGTAAATACAGAAATAAAAAAAAGTGAGTCAGCCAACGCACCAATGCTTTTCTTGAATAGAAATAACCCTCTTACCTTCTATTCAATTGGTGTTTTTAAAGATAATTATAAAAATTCTTATACCAATGATGACTTAACCATTAATAACACAACTTTCAATCTTCAAGCATCAGCAAATTATCAGATCTCTGATAACTGGACATCGAAGACCATTTTATCAAGAAGCAACTCTAAAACAGATGGTTATTACCAATACTTATGGGATCAATCTAATGGAAAAGATTTCACAAGATATATTTCAAATGTAGGTGGTGAAACCAATACTACAGGTATTCAGCAAAATTTTGTCGGTAATTTCAATATTGGAAGCATTAAAAACAAATTATTAGTTGGTTTAGATTATTTCGAGAGAGATTTTGTTCAAGGAGGAACTGGTTGGATTAGTTACGGAGTTGTAGATATTGTTAAACAAAGTGATACAAAAGCAGATGTATTGACAAAATCATCTGTTGATTTTGCTTTACAAGGATCTGGTCAGGAAATAGGTCATGTCAAAGCAAAAATTTATAGCGCTTATGTTTCTGATGTGGTAAATATTCTTCCGAACTTATCTGCAATGTTAAGTTTAAGAATGGATCATTTTACAGGTAAAGCAAGCGCTTATGCTACAGACGATTCTAAAGACCAAACAACATTTTCACCAAAATTAGGTTTGGTGTACCAACCTATACCTGACAAAGTATCTGTTTTCGGAAATTATATGAATGGATTCACAAATGTTGATCCTTCACCTGTACAAATTACAGATGACCTTGGAAATGTTTTGAGCAATGAACTTCGTTATTTTGATCCTGAACACGCCAACCAATGGGAAGTTGGAACAAAAGCCAATTTAGCAGGTGACAAATTCTCAATTACAGCAAGTTATTACAGCATTAATGTTAAAAATAAAGTAATGGGTAACGGAACTAATATTACTCAAGGAGGAGAAGTTGACAGTAAAGGTTTCGAAGTAAGTGTTTTGGGTAGCCCAATCCCCGGTATGAATATTATTGCAGGATATAGCTACAACGACAGTAACGTTGTAAAAGGTGACGAAGGTTATCCTGGTCATAGAACGGAAGATTCAGGACCTAAAAACCTAATCAATTTCTGGGGAACATATAAAATACAGGAAGGCTCTCTGAAAAACTTTGGAATTGGCTTCGGAGGTAACTCAGCAAGTAGATTTTACACCCTTAATAGAGGTAATATTGGCGCATTTCCACTTCCTAGCTACATCATTATGAATTCATCTCTCTCTTACACAGAAGACAGATACAGCATCATTCTTAAGCTAGATAACATTGCTAACAAAAAATACTTCTCTGGATGGTCTACAGTGACACCTCAGAGATTGAGAACTTTATCTCTAAGTTTAAATTACAAGTTCTAAAATTAAAACTATATTCTCTATTCCTGAAAGCTTTTTCGGGAATAGTTTTTTAATAGATAAATGAAAAAAAAACATCATCATAAGAAGAAACCGAGCGTCTATAAAAAATGGGCAGGCAAACTGCATTTATGGCTTGGCTTATCCGTGGGGCTCATTATCTTCATAGTTTCTTTATCGGGAACGATGTATGTTTTCAAAGACGAAATTCAGAATCAGCTAAGGAAAGATGTTCTGTTTGTAAAAACTGAAACTGCTACACAAAAACCTTTGTCTGTCGAAGTTTTAAAGGAAAAAATTACTTTGGAACTCAATGAGAAATATCCTGTAAGTTCGGTTGAGATCCCTTTAGATAAAAGCAAATCTTACAAGTTTATTTTTTATGAAAAAGACAAAAAAGCGTGGAACTATTTTGATGAAGTAAAGATCAACAAACTGATTTATGTCAATCAGTACACTGGTGAAGTTCTGGGAATTTACAATGAAAAATATGACCTCTTCCCTATTCTGAAATCCATCCACTGGAGTTTACTCTTAAAAGCTGATTGGGGAAAATATGTGGTCGGTATTCCTGTAGTTTTATTTATCATCATGCTGATTACAGGAATTATCCTTTGGTGGCCAAAAAATAAAAATGCGAGAAAAAGCAGAATTTCATTTGATTGGAAAAACGTAAAAAACTGGAAGCGAAAAAATTATGATCTGCATAATGTCTTAGGATTTTATGCTTCATTTATCGCTTTGTTGCTAAGTCTTTCAGGGTTATATTTTGCTTATCCGTGGGTGAAAAATGCATTCAATTTTACATTATCCGGCTCCGTAGAACTTCCAAAAGAAAAAGAGATCAAATCCCCTGACTCACTTTTAGCAAAAAACAATTCGATTTTTGATCTTACCATTCCTCAAACACAAAAATTATATTCTGAATCTTCAAGCTTTAGAATTCCATTAAACGGAAAAAATAAAAAAGGAAAAGAATTAGAAAACATCCCCGTTACCGTCTATGGTAAAGACGGTAGATACAGTGAAAGAAATCTACTCTTCTACGATAAATATTCGGGGAAACTTTTATTAAATAAACCTCATCAGAAATTAACAAACGCTGAAAAATATGCCAATGCCAATTATGACATTCATGTTGGGTCATATTTCGGCATCTTCGGTAAAATCCTATGGTTTGCCGCAGGATTGTTATGTACCTCATTACCGGTAACCGGCTTTTTGGTATGGTGGGGAAAACGTAAAAAACAAGGAAAGAAAACAATATGAAAAAGGCTATTTTATCAGTCGCTTGTCTTGGCACAATCACAGTTTTTGCACAGGATACAGACAGTTTGAAAGTAAAAAATGTAGATGAAGTAGTACTTACAGCTTCCAGAAAAAAAGAAAGCATCAAAGAAATACCAAGTTCTATTACCATCGTTAGCGAAAAACAAATTCAAGCGCAGCTGACAGTCAATTCAGACATTTCTAATATTCTGCAATACACGGTACCAAGTTTAGGGCCTAGTTCCGGGCAGACTTCCAATTCCGGACAGACTTTAAGAGGTCGTCAGGTTTTGGTACTCATCGATGGAATTCCGCAATCTACTCCGCTCCGTAACGGTGCAAGGGACATTAAATCTATTGATCCTTCGGCTATTGAGAGAATTGAAGTAATAAAAGGAGCCTCATCAATCTACGGAAACGGCGCAGATGGCGGTATCATCAACTATATTACGAAAAGAAACAAAACAGATAAAAAAATATCGGGTATTTCTCAGATCGGTATTACCGGGCAACCTTATGGTGGAACTTTAGGTTTCAGAGCTAGCCAGCTTTTATCTGGTAAAATAAAAAAATTAGATTATGTCTTGTCTTTGGCTTATGAGAGAACCGGTGATGCAAAAGACGGTGACGGTGTATTGCTAAGCCCGACTTACAGCACCGCACAAATGAACAATTACAACGGGTTATTGAAGTTGGGTTATGACATTAATGATGACCAAAGAATCGAAGTTTCTTACATGGGGTATGCATCAAAATCTGATTTGAATTTAGGCATAAAAACAGGAAAATATGGCATTACACCAACCATTGGTGAAGGTGAAGGTAAAAGTTTGGAAACCACTCCACAAGGAACTCCACGTAACCATAATTACAGAATAAACTACGACAACAAAAATCTTTTCTGGGGATCTACTGCATTGAATGTTAATGCTTATATGCAGGATTTCAGAACAGTTTACGGATATAGCGACACCTTTTTTGGAGGTGGCCAATCAAATATTATTTCTAAAAAAATGGGAGCCAGAATCAATTTTGACACCCAACTTTGGTCTGGAAACAATTCTCAGGCAGAAGTGATCTACGGTTTAGATCTCCTCAACGATAAAACCGTACAAAAACTAGAAGACGGACGTTACTGGACTCCGGATATGGATATGATCAACACGGCTCCTTTCCTTTTATTAAAAATTGATTTACTGAAAAAATTAACAATTAAAGGAGGTCTGAGATACGAAAATATGACCGTAAATGTGGGTGATTTCAATACGCTTTCTTCAGTAAAAAGTGACGGAACATTCACCAAAAGTATCTTTGTAACCGGAGGCGAGTTAAAATACAATGCCTTGGTAGGAAATATTGGTCTTCGTTATAATATTAATAATCAGATCAATCTTTTCGGGAGCTTTTCACAGTCTTATTCAATCAACGAGATCGGAAGAATTTTACGAACATCTACACAAAGTACCATTGCCCAGATAGAAGCCAAGCCAATCATTGTCAACAATTATGAGATGGGTGCTACCGGGCAAATCTCTAATTGGCTGAATTATGAAGTAACATCTTATGTAAGCACCTCAAAATTGGGAGCTTCTTTCGTACAGGGTCCAGACAGAGCTTTTACAATCCAAAGATCTCCTGAAGTGGTGTACGGTGTTGAAGGTTTCCTGCACTTCACACCAGCAAAATGGATTAATTTCGGTGGAAGTTACAGTTGGTTAGAAGGTATTACTTCACTTAAAGATGACGGTGATTATTCGGCAAAAGTAAACAACAGCAGAATTGCAGCACCAAAAGTTTTAGCATACGTTCAGGTAAAGCCTACCGAAGCATTTTCTGTAGGCCTTGATATGCTTCATTCTTTCGAGCAAAACAGATTTAGCCCTAATGCTAGCACAGGTTTGTATGCTTATGGTGAAGGAAAAGTCCCTGAATACACGATTTTTAATTTTAAAACAAACTATGAAATCAACCAAAACTGGAAGCTTTCTTTAGGGATAGAAAACCTTTTCAACACCACTTATCAGCCAGCAATTGCATGGTGGAATGCCCGAGATTCTGAATTTGTAAACGCTTTGGGTATGAGAGGAACCCTTATGATTGAATATAAATTTTAATTAATCTAAATAAAAACTTGTTTTATATTTGCACATTGCAATTTCTATGAAGAAAAAACACCACCATAAAAAGAAGCCCAGTATCTTCAAAAAATGGACAGGCAAACTGCATCTGTGGTTTGGTCTTTCCATCGGTTTGATCATTTTTATTGTTTCAATTACCGGAACTTTGTTTGTATTCAAAGATGAGGTTGAGAATTTTACCCGTAAAGATGTTATTTATCACAATGAACAAAATATTGCGCAAAAACAGATTTTGCCCATCCGGGTTTTAGAAAAAGCTGTTGATGCTCAACTTAAGGAAAAATATAAGATCCATTGGGTGAATGTTCCTATCGACAAGAAAATGTCTTATCAGTTCTATTGGTACGAGCACAACACGGAAGCCTGGAATTATTTTGACGAGTTTCCTATCTACAAAGTTGCTTATGTGAATCCCTACACCGGAAAAGTTCTAAGGACTTATGATGAGAAAAACGGTTTTTTCAGCATTGTAAAATCTATTCACTGGAGCTTTTTATTAAAACAGGACTGGGGAAAATATGTGGTGGGAATTCCGGTAATTATCTTCATTATCATGCTGATATCCGGAATTATTTTGTGGTGGCCAAAGAATAAATCTGCCCGAAAACAACGCTTTTCTTTCAAATGGAAAAATATCAAAAACTGGAAAAGAAAGAATTACGACCTTCATAATATTTTAGGATTTTATTCTTCTATTTTTGCTTTAATATTTTCGATTACAGGTTTATTTTATGCCTTCTTTGTGGTACAGGCGATGATCTATTTTGTTTTCTCCGGAGGAAATACGGTTTATCCTGACTTTTCGCACATCACAACCAAAGCACCAATAGAGCAAAGAAGTGAGACAACTTTAGATAAAGTCATCCACACGGTTCAGGCAAAATATCCCAATTCTTTTGGGTTTGCAATCGACCTTGGACATCCGCATATGGATGATCATGAGCATCCCAATTTTTCTGTTTTCGTAAAGCATCTTTCTTACTCTTACCACAAAAACAGCAGTTTAATTTTTGATGAAAATTCGGGTGAACTTTTGCACACGTACAATCATGAAGATAAAAACTTTGGCGAGAAAACCGTTGCTGCCAATTATGATATTCACGTAGGATCTATTTTAGGATTACCCACTAAAATCATTGCATTTATTGTCAGTTTGATTTGTGCTTCACTTCCCTTAACGGGCTTTTTAGTTTGGTGGGGAAGAAGAAAAAAGACTAAAAAAGCAGTCTGATTTTTCAAATAAGTCGGGTTTAATAACTATTAATACAATCTTTTTTATAAATTTATTGCCTCGAAATTATACAATAAGAAAATGTCAGTAGTAGATTTGTCAAAACAGGTTGCATTAGGTATCGATATCGGTGGGACCAATACAAAATTTGGTCTCGTCAATCACAGAGGAGAAATCTTGATTAAAGGTTCTTTGCCGACCGACCAATACAGCACACCTGAAGCATTTGTTGATGCTCTTCATGAGCAGATTCAACCGATGATCGATGAGCATTGCGAAGGAAAAAAGATTGAAGGTATAGGTGTAGGTGCTCCCAATGCAAACTACTATAGAGGAACTATAGAATTGGCTCCCAATCTTCCCTGGAAAGGAGTGATTAACTTTGCCGACTTAATGACTGCGAAATTCAACAGTCCCTGCAAAATGACCAATGATGCCAACGCTGCGGCTTTAGGAGAAATGATGTACGGCGCCGCAAGAGGTATGAAAGATTTTATCATGATTACTTTGGGAACAGGTGTAGGAAGCGGAATTGTTTCCAGCGGACATCTTATTTACGGTCATGATGGTTTTGCCGGAGAACTGGGCCACACCATTGTAAAACCAGGTGGCAGAAAACATTGGAGTACAGGTTCTGAAGGAAGTTTAGAAGCTTATGCGTCAGCCACAGGAATTGCCATTACCGCAAAAAAAATGAGAGCAGAGTTCCCGGATTCGATGCTTAATCAATATCCTGAGGAAGCGATCAATTCTAAAACAGTGCACGAATGTGCATTAAAAGAAGATCCTGTAGCGGTTGAGGTTTTCAGATATACGGGTCAGAAATTGGGTGAAGCTTTAGCCAATTTTGTCATGTTTTCTTCTCCTGAAGCTATTTTATTATTCGGAGGAGTCATCAAAGCGGGCGATTTTATTTTGAAACCAGCTAAGCTTCACATGGAAAGAAACCTTCTTCCTATTTTCAGAAATAAAGTAAGATTGGTTTTCAGTGAACTGGATGAAGCAGATGCAGCTATTCTCGGAGCAAGTGCTTTAGTTTGGGAAAAATAATCTGAATTAAATTTAAAATATTTAGCATCCTTTTTTGGGTGCTTTTTTTGTTGATTAAATTACCACTGATTTTATATTTTGCCACGAATGCACGAATATTTAAATAGATATCGAAAATATTCGTGCATTCGTGGCTAATAAATTTGTCGGTTTTTCATGGCTCATTTAAGTGTTCAAATTTCTTTTCTCATGATTTGCGAAATCTATTGTGATCATTTATTCTAAAAGCATAAAACCTTATTTAAATGAAAAAGTTTTTCATAATTTTGATTTCGTTTTTCAGGCTTATTAAAGTTTAAGAAAGAGAATATTTAAATAAAACAATCAACTTAAAATGAATAAAAATAATTTTCAGCAGATCACTTTTGGTGGCGGATGTTTTTGGTGTGTAGAAAGCTGTTTTAATATATTGAAAGGAGTAGAATCTGCTATTTCCGGATATTCGGGAGGTCATAAAGACAATCCGACGTACGAAGAGGTTTGCACAGGCGAAACCGGTCACGCCGAAGTGGTACAGATTACGTATGATCCTGCAATTATTTCTTATGAACAATTAATGGATGTCTTTTTCTTCCTTCACGACCCAACTCAATTGAACAGACAGGGTAATGACATCGGAACTCAATACCGTTCGGTAATTTATTATAAAGACGATGCTGAAAAGGCAAAAGCCGAAGAAGCCATCAAAACTTCTCAGGAATCTGGAAGATGGTCCGGAACTTATGTGACAGAATTAACACCTTTTGAAAAATTCTGGCCAGCCGAACAATACCATCAGGGATATTATAACGAAAACCCTACACAGCCTTACTGCAGCGCAGTTGTAGGACCAAAAATTCAGAAATTTAAAAACCATTTCGGAGAATTGGGAATGCTGGAAACAGATTCATAATAAAAACAAGAGCGGAGATTTTTCTTCGCTTTTTTTATTGCTCATCTTCCTGAATCCCAGCATATTTATCAATGATATATTCTGTGGCTTTTCTTAATTCTCTTCCATTATTCGGATCAACGCCATCATTTGTAAAAAAATCTACTTCTCCGTTATATTTTGAATACCAAACTTTCCCGAAAGCATTCTCTACCGTTAAAGTATCTTTCCGTTCAATTCTTTTAAAATATTCCATTTTTTCATAATCAAAAGGAATTCTGTGATTGTAAACAGGATTTTTATCTTCACAATCGACAGACTTATATTCACTTTTATCCCAATACATGCAATATGGCTCTGAATGTAAAATTCCGGCAATACCCTGAATTTGTGCATTGGGTTTCTTCGAAAATGCAATACTTCCTGTAGTAAGACAAATTAAAAATGCAATTTCCATAATTCCCATCCCATTTTTCTTCATGAATTCGGGCATTTTGAAATTTTGCTCATTACTAATATTGATAATTATATTAGATAACTTCTCACTAAGAGATTCTTCGTCTTTATCAACACTTATTTTCACCGTTGTCTTATTGGCTTCATTATCTTTCTTTATAAAAGTTCTGGAGAAATCTGTAAAGTCTTTATAATCTAAATATTGGCTTAGTTTATCAAGCTTTTCAGGTTCTATATCTCTTTCATAATGTCCTACTACATAATCTTCGTAATATCTTACAAAAGTTCTCTCTGAAATTGTAAAATTTAAATGTTCCTCGAAATACACCCATAAAAAAGATGCTAATCCATTTTTTGAAGTCTTTCCTGAATCTTCTTTGGCTTTCTTAAATACCTCATTGATTAATAATTTTCTTTTGGACATAATTAGTTTTTAAAGGCATTACAAATTAAATGATTTTCAACCACATAACATTATGGTTTCCCGTAATATAAATGTGTGTAATCGATGTCCATCGATGTCCATGTTTTGTCTAACACTTACCTTCCTTTCTATCCCATCTTTGCAATAGAAATCAGTGACAAACTAACAATTACAAAAACAAAAAACAGTTAATCTGATTTCTAATCACCTGATAAAACGGAAGAAAACTCCGGGTTGGGAAGCAGATGTTTCTCTTCCGTTTTTGAAGGTTTACTTCCCAAAAATTTAGAAGCGCTTCAATTTTTTAATCGTGTTCCTCTGCTTGTGATCGGTTTCGCAAGGAAGAACACTTATGCAAAATTTTAAATTTTTAAAACAATGTTACAACTTATATTGATGCTATTGGGATTAGCATTTTCAAACGGAAATACAACAAACTACAATAATAACGACCAAGCCCCCATAACGGTACAGGATACAGGAGGAGGAGCTGGTTTAGATCCGGGAACGGGAACCGGAGATGGAGATGGAGGCACCAGTGGAAATACAGGTCAAAAGCCACCATTTACAAATCCTTCAACAAACCCTTAATTCAATAAATTGAGAGAGTAATTAATTATTACTCTCTTTTTTTGTACTTTTCGGAAAAACTATCCGTGAAAAAATTTATATTAATTTCCTTCTTGATTTTAATTAATTGTAAGGAAAAAATAAAAAATAATTCTACCGATGGCGAAAATAAAAATTTAAACAAAGCAAGAGAATTTAGAGAGTCATCAAATGAAGATTCTGCTTATGTTTATTATGTTAAAGCCAAAGAAGAATTACTAAAAGATAAAAATAACACAGAAGCAGCACGAGCAATTGTAAATGTTGCCATTATAGAATGTGACAAAGGAGATTATCACTCAAGTATTACTAATTCAATAGAAGCTGAAAAGCTTTTAAAAAACAAAAAAGATAGTAATGCGTTAAAAATAGCATCCAGCAATTACAATTCGATCGCAATCGCATCAAAAAATTTAAAAAACTACTCACAAGCAATTGATTATTATAAACTTGCCATAAAAACATCTCAAAAAGAGATAGATTCATTAGCTTTTTATAACAATATCGGAGACACCTATTTAGAACAAAAGAACAATAAAATTGCAAAATCATACTTTAAAATAGCTTTAAAAACAACTGACAGTATAGATTATGCTCGTGCGTTAAATAATCTCGCGAAAGCTAATTTCTTAGAAAACCCCTCTTACAACGCATATCCTGTGTTAGAAAAAGCTTTGCTAATCAGAATGCGCCAAAAAGATGATAAAGAAATTACCTCAAGCTTTTCGACATTAGCGGATTTCTATTTTAAAAGAAATCCCAAGAAGTCATTATTCTATACAAATGAAATGTATAAAATTGCTCTGAAAAATAAAAATCCGGATGATCAATTGGAAGCGCTAAATAAACTAATTCTTTTAAATTCTAACGAATATTCACTAAATTTTAGTAGATATGTTTCACTAAAAGACAGTGTGCAAAATGCTCGAAACAACGATTTTCAAAGATTTGGTCTCATAAAATTTGATGTAGAAAAACAAAAGCGTTCTAACCAAGAATTAACAGCAAGAAATTTTCAACAAAATATTGGAATTACTTTTTTGGCTTTAGCCTTAATAGGAACATTCATTTGGTATAGAAAACGTAGACAAAGAATATTATTAGAATCTGAAAACAAATTAAAAGAACAACAACTTAAAACCGCAAAAAAAGTACACGACGTTGTTGCCAACGGGATTTATCAGGTGATGACAAAAATTGAAAATCAAGGCAGCTTCAATAAAGAACAGGCACTTGATGAATTGGAATTTGTCTATGAAAAATCCAGAGATATTTCCTACGAAAATCCGGATTCTCAAGATGAAAAATTCAATGAAAAAATTTCAAAGCTTGTAGCTTCTTTTAAAAATGATGAGATCAAAACATTTACTGTCGGAAATCAGGAAGAAACATGGGAAAACGTTACAAAATCGACTCAAACAGAGATTTACCAGATTATTCGTGAGCTTTTGGTAAACATGAAAAAGCATAGTGAGGCAAACAATGTTGTTTTTAAGTTTGAAAAAATAAACAAACTCATCAACATTCACTATACTGATAACGGAATTGGGATTTCTGATGATTTAATTTTTAAAAACGGATTATCGAATACGGTTTCCCGTATAGAAAACATCAACGGAAAAATTACTTTTGAAACCAAAACCGAAAAAGGACTGAAGATCAATATTTCATTTCCTGTTTCTTAAAAAGATAACAATGTTTAAAAAAATTTTAATTTCCGAAGATCACGAAAGTATCAATATTTCAGTACAGAAAACTTTAGAAGATCTCAAATTTGATAATTTTGAGTATGTATATTATTGTGATGATGCATTATCAAAAGCTCAGAAAGCAATCCGTGAAAAGAAACCTTATGATTTGCTCATCACCGATCTTTATTACGAAGAAGATCATCATCCTCAAAAATTAAAAGACGGTCGGGAATTGATTTCGGCAGTCCGACAAGAACAGCCAGATTTAAAAATTATCGTTTTTTCGGCCGAACATAAATCCGGAATAATCGATTCTCTTTTTAATGATTACGGAATCAACGGCTATGTCCGGAAAGCAAGACACGATTCTAAAGAATTAAAAAAAGCGATTGCATCAGTTTATAACAATGAAAATTATCTTTCACTTGATCTTAAACAGGAGGTAAAAAAACTGAATAATTATGAGTTTACATCGTATGATATTACACTAGTCTCGTTACTTTCTCAAGGGGTTTTACAAAAGAATATTCCGGTATTTCTACAAAACAACAATATAAAACCCAACAGTTTGAGCAGTATTGAAAAGAAACTCAATACGCTGAAAGAAGAGTTGGGAATAAGCAACAACGAACAATTGGTTGCATTCTGCAAAGACTTAGGAATTATATAATTCATTTTAAATAACCATTCGAAACCTTTCAAATTATTGAAAGGTTTTTTGTTTTACGGTTTCCCGTAAGGATTGGTTTTGAAAGGGTTATACTTTTGGAGTATTAAACAAAAACAATCATGGGAAAATTTACTATTAGCAAAAGAAAAAATGATGAATATCAATTTAATCTGAAAGCCGGGAACGGTGAAATTATTTTAACCAGCGAAGGTTACACGACAAAAGCAAATTGCCATAAAGGAATCGAATCTGTAAGAATCAATTCACAGGACGACTCAAGATACGACAGAAGAGTTGCTGTAAACGAAAAGGATTACTTCGTATTGAAAGCAAGAAACGGTGAAATCATTGGAAAAAGCCAGTATTACAGTTCAAAATCTAGCATGGAAAGCGGAATTGATTCTGTAAAAACCAATGCACCAACTGCCGAAATCGTTGATGAAACTCTTTAAAAAATACCATTATGGATCTTAAAATTAAACTTGAGCAATTACATCAAAAAGTAGTTGGGTTAAAAGAGCAGATCACTACAGAAGAAGCCACCAAAAATGCTTTTGTAATGCCTTTTATACAAATTTTGGGTTATGATATTTTCAATCCTACAGAAGTCGTTCCGGAGCATGTTTGCGATATTGGAACCAAGAAAGGTGAAAAAGTAGATTACGTCATCAAAAATAATGACGAGCCCATTTTCATTATCGAATGCAAACATTGGAAAGAAAGCGCCGATGCGCACAATTCTCAACTTCACAGATATTATCATGTTTCAAAAACAAGATTCGGAGTCTTAACCAACGGAATTGTCTACAACTTCTACACAGATCTTGAGAAACCCAATATCATGGATGAAAAGCCTTTTTTTACCATCAATATTGAAGATATAAAAGAAAGTTCGATTAAAATTCTGGAAAGCTTCACCAAGAAAGATTACAATCTTGAAAGTATTCTGGATTCTGCAGAAGCTTTAAAATACATCAAAGCCATCAGAAAAGAGTTTGAAAAAGAAATTGAAAATCCGTCTGACGAATTGGTAAAACTATTAGTGAATCGTTTTTTTGAAAAACCATTAACGGCAAACCGAATGATTTCGTTTAAAGAATACGCCAAAAAAGCGTTAACAACTTCCATTAATGAATCTATTAGTTTCAGACTAAAATCTGCGTTAAGCATTAATGAGCAAATCGAAAAACAGGAAGATGATGTAAAAACATCACAGCCGATTGACGAAAATAACGATTCTAAAATTGTAACCACAGAAGAAGAACTGGAAGGATTTCAGATTGTGAAAGCTATTTTGAGAGAAAAAATTCCATCTGCCAGAATTGCACACAGAGATACTTTATCCTATTTCGGAATTCTGCTGGATGATAATAATAGAAAACCACTTTGCAGATTGCATTTTAATACTGCAAATAAATATCTGGAAACATTTCACAACGGAAAAGATGCCGGAGAAAAGATTTTACTTAATAATCTGGATGAAATATATAATTACAAGACAGAGCTTCTGAAAACATTAGAAAATTATAACTAATAAATTAACAGCAAAACCATGAAAAAACTACTATTTACAAGCCTTTTAGGTTTAGGCTTATTATTACCTGCCAACTTTTTAGCAAAAGAAAACTCAACTACTAAAACTGAATTTTCAACCCCAAAACCAAAAAAGAAAAGCAAAAAGAAAAGAACGACAACAACGTCTACAAGCAAAGACTGTACGTATAACGGACGTACTTTATATGTTGGGAAAAGAGGTGGTTGCTATTACTACACAGGAAACAGCAAACAATATGTTGACAGATCATATTGCTCAGGTTGTAATTAATGATTTATTTTCATCTAAACTAAAAACACATTCCATATATTACTCAAGGCGAATTTTACATTCGCCTTTTTTTGTTGAATTGAAATGAAAAAACCAGAACCTTCCGTTTATAATCTTTTTCCTATTTTTGTGAAGTTCACTATTTTTATGAAAAAAATTGTTCTGATTGAGGATGAAACCAGCGTAGTCTCTTTTATTAAAAAAGGACTTCAGGAAAAAGGATATGAAATTTCTGTAGCATTCGACGGCCGCACCGGTGTCAATCTCGTGCAGGAAAATGATTTCGATTTGGTTATTCTCGATATTATGCTACCCGAAATGAACGGACTGGATGTCTGCAAAGAGATCAGAAAAACCAACAAAAGTGTTCCTATTCTTTTTTTAACGGCTTTGGGAACTTCCGAGAATATTGTTTTAGGTCTGGAAAATGGCGGTGACGATTATCTCGTAAAACCTTTTAAATTTATCGAATTAGTTGCGCGTGTAAAATCTCTGCTTCGAAGAAGTAACCCAATAAACACTCCAGACGAAACAGAAAACGAAATTGATAACAAGCATGTTTTTCAGATTTCAGATTTAATTGTGAATGATTACACCAAAAAGGTCACTCGCGCAGGTGAAGAAGTTTCTTTAACCTCTACAGAATACAAACTCCTGATGTATTTCCTCAATAACCCCGAAAAAGTGATCTCCAGAGCTGAAATTTTAGATGCCGTTTGGGGAGTCAATTACGAATTAGGAACCAATGTGGTGGATGTTTATGTTAATTACCTACGAAAGAAAATCGATAATCTGGAAGATAAAAAGCTCATCCATACGGTAATAGGAATGGGATATGTTTTAAAAAAACCTTAGAAAATGTTCAATAGAGTCATTACCAATCAAACCAAAACAATGGTGCTGTTGATGGTTGTTTTTACAACCGTTATTCTGATTTTTGGCGGATCGGTGTACTTTTCTATTGTTAATTTTTCGCATCAGAGGTTTTATGAATTGCTAAAAATCCGTACCACCACCATTGTGCAGATCGAAAAAAGCAAAGAACGTCTCGATCTTCCCGAAAATTATATTCTCAACAGCAGAAATGACGAAGAACTTCCGATGGAAAGAGACTATGTTTTTGCAATTCCTACAGATTCTAATTTCAAAAAAATTTCACACGAAGTACACATTCCGGATACATTTTTTAAAAATATCATCAGATCCGGAGAAGCCAATTACAACGATTCTGAATTTTATTATATCGGACAGACGTTTAAATATCAAAACAAAGATTATATCGCAATCGCTTCAGCAAAAAACCATTACGTCGTTCATTATCTAGGATTTTTGAAAAGAACATTAATTACATGTATGATTCTTTCGATATTTTTCAGCATGATTTTCTCTTTTTATTTGTCTAAAACTTTATTTAAACCGATTTTAAAGATCACCGGAAAAGTAAAAGAAATCAGTTCCGAAAACCTGCATTTAAGACTTGAACCTCAACCCGACAATAAAGAATTAAATGAATTGGTTGAAACGTTCAACACCATGTTGACAAGAATCGAGACTTCTTTTGAAACTCAGAATCATTTGATTGGAAATGTATCCCACGAGCTCAGAACACCACTTACTTCGATTATGGGCGAAGCCGATGTTGCACTTTCTATCAACCGAACTGCTGAAGAATACAAAGAAACGCTTGAAATTATTTTAGATGAAGCCGAAAAGCTTGATAAAAAAATAAAAGCACTTTTACTGATTGCACAAACCGGATTTGACGGTAGAATTCAGAAAATCGATAAAGTACGAATCGACCAGCTTTTATGGGATGTTATCGAGACTTTAAGAAGAATTGATTCCCGAAACAATATCTATCTCGACATCAGTATGCTTCCTGATAATCCTAAAAAACTGAAAGTTCAGGGTAATGAGCAGCTTCTTCATTTAGCGGTTGCAAATATTATTAATAACGGCTGTAAATATTCTAATCATCAGCAGGTAAAAGTGTCGTTGGGTGCTACAGACACAGATCTTTATATTATCATAAAAGACAACGGGATCGGTATTCCCGAATCTGAAATGAATAAAATTTACGATCCTTTTTTCCGGGCTTCCAATACGCGAAATTATGAAGGGTACGGCATCGGTCTTCCTCTTGCCAGAAATATTGTGAGAATGCACAACGGTGAACTCTTGGTAAGTTCTCACGAAAATCAGGGAACGACCGTACAAATGCGTTTTCCTACTATTTACGGTACTCAGAAAGAAGAAAACCTATCTTAGCTTCAAAAAGAAGCATTTTTAAAATGAAATTCTAATCTCATTTTAATCTCTTTAATTACATTTTAATTTCTTTCCAAAGAGCTTTTAATTTGGCAGGTATAGTTTTGTATCATCAAAAAGATGTTACACAACTAAATCTAAAGATATGATCAAAACCATTTTAATAGCAACGGATTATTCTCTTGAGTCTCTGAATATTTTAAAAAGAGTTTTAAAAGAGAAAAACGCAGAAGAAAATGATACGCAATACAAAATTTTATTGGTATCAGGTTACGACATGGGAGATTCTATCAGAGATCTTCTTTTCACTACAAAATCTACCATTTTCAGCAAAATAAGAACGCAGGAATTTTGCGATGCCTACGGAATTATTGTTAATAAATATCCGCATTTGGTTCACAAAGTTGTTTGCGATGTTTTTTCCGGAAGCTTCCAGAGAGCATTTAACAATTACGTAAAAGCTGAAGGAATTACAGAAGCGTACTACTCGCCTTCTCTTAAAAATAAAAATACAAAAGGAAAATTTGATCTAAATCCTTACATCAAAAAATGTAAAGAATTGACTTCTTATGAAATGGTATTTGGAACTCCGGAATTTATGCCGGAAAAAGGCAGGCTGGCAGAAGTTTTTGTAGAAGTGTAATGCTTTTAAATATAAACTATTTTAAAATTTAAGTAAAATGTTAAGAAATTATAGTAACAGCAGGACGTTGGGAGACAACATAAAACTGGGGACGCTGACTGCTTTTACGGCAGGAACTATAAATATAGCATCTCTATTGATCTTTCTCTCATTTACGTCAAACGTAACGGGACATTATGCTGTTTTTGCAGCAGAAATAAGCAAAGGAAACTGGAATCAGGTTGCCGTTGTAGGTGCCTGGATCTTCTTATTCTTCTTCGGTAGTTTTACCGCCAACTTTTTTGTCATCAATTTCAACAAAAAAAGTAAATATTTTGCCCATGCAATGCCGATTGTTCTGGAAATATTATGCCTTTTGACAGTCGGAATCTACGGACAGTTTTTCTACCAAAAAACATTGGAAGAAGCCGAATATCTAGTCGCCTTAATGCTTTTTGCAACCGGTTTACAAAATGGTTTAACGGCAAGTATCTCAAACTTTTTGGTAAAAACTACGCATCTTACCGGAACAACAACCGACTTGGGAATTTTGATGTCTATGTTTACGCACAAAAAATATAGAAAAAATCCTGAGTTGATTGCAAGAGCCAAGCTTTTATCTAGTGTAATGTTGGCGTATGTTACAGGAGCCGTATTTTCAGGTTTGACATATTATTATCTTGAATTCAGTGTATTCTATGTAATCAGTGCCTGTTTGGTGGTCGTTATCGGATATGATCTTTATAAAATTCATCTGAGACACTTTTACACGAACTACAGATATTCGAAAATCTATAATAAACCCAATCTGATGGCTTATTTATATGACAGAATACATGGAAATGGCGAAGTTGTGGTAAAACAGCAAAGACCTGAAAAATCTAAACTGGTCTTAGAAGAAAAAATGATGTAAAATCATTAAAAAAATAGCAGCACAAATTGTATATACTTAGTTTGGAGTCCTTGCCTGGTTTTTCAGGCATGGACTTTTTTTTAGTGAAATTGTGTAAAAGTTAGGGATAACTTAATCTTAATTCATCGGTTTATTATTTAAAATCTTATTTGCTTTGCCTATTTTTGTAAGTTCATTACTCATTTATGTCAGATATTATTCAGCTTTTACCCGATCATGTAGCCAACCAAATCGCAGCCGGTGAGGTGGTGCAGCGTCCTGCATCTATTGTAAAAGAACTTTTGGAGAACTCTATTGATGCCGGGGCTTCAAAAATAGAGCTGATTATAAGAGACGCCGGAAAAAACCTTATTCAGGTTGTTGACGACGGAAAAGGAATGTCTGAAACCGATGCGAGAATGTCTTTTGAAAGGCATGCCACATCAAAAATACGAGGAACTGAAGATATATTTAAAATTGCAACCAAGGGTTTCCGTGGCGAAGCTTTGGCTTCTATTGCCGCCGTTTCTCAGGTTGAACTAAAAACCAAGCTTAAAGATGCTGCTTTAGGAACCAATATATACATTGAAGGCGGAGTTTTCCAGTTTCAGGAACCGGTGCAGACTTCGGAAGGTTCTAATTTTTTAGTTAAAAACCTTTTCTATAATGTTCCTGCAAGAAGAAAATTTCTTAAAAATAATAATATAGAATTTCGTCATGTCATTGATGAATTTCAGCGTGTTGCGCTGGCTCATGAAGGATTAGAGTTTTCTCTTTTTCATGATGACGATCCGGTTTTTAAGTTGAGAAAAGGAACACAGATGCAGCGAATTGTCGATATTTTTGGCAGAAAACTTCATCCACAATTGATTCCCATCAAAGAAGATATCATTTGGTGTAAGCTTCATGGTTTTGTGGCAAAGCCTGAAGGAGCCAAGAAAACCCGTGGCGAACAATTCCTTTTTGTGAACGGAAGATTTTTTAAAAGTCCGTATTTCAACAAGGCTGTTCAGGAAGCCTTCGACGGATTGCTAATGCCCGGATATATCCCTACATTTTTTCTTTTCCTGGAATTAGACCCTGAAAAAATTGATGTCAATATTCATCCGCAAAAAACGGAAGTAAAATTTGAAGACGAGCATCTTATTTTTGCTCTGCTTCGTTCGACTATAAAGCGTTCTTTAGGAATTTACAATATTGCGCCAAGTCTAGATTTCGAAAGAGATCCGCAGATTGATGCGATTATGCAAAAAAGTTTTCCGAGCAAAAGCAACAATACCGGAAATCTCAAAATGCCTGAAATCATCGTAGACCGAGATTACAACCCCTTTTTGGAAGAAAGAACAACATCAAAAACTGAAATTCATAATCTTGCGGAAATGTATCATCAGAATATTTCTGCTGAGCCTTCAAAAATAAACCTGTTTGAAGATGAAGATTTTGATGAAGATTTGATGAGACTTCCCAACGGATATTGGCTTTTCAATAAAGGAGACCGCACTTTGATGCTCGATTTGGGTAGAATGCACCGCCTTGTGGTGACAGAAATCAATAACAAATCAAAGAAAACCACAAATAGCCAGTCTCTTTTGTTCTCACTCGAATATCATATGAATGAGATTGAAAAGAGCAAATACAAATCAATCAAGAAATATCTTCCCGAACTGGGGTTTGAAATGAGCATTGCTCATGAAAGTGTTTTAAGAATTGATGCTGTTCCGGAAGGTTTGAAAGAATCTCAGGTGATGAAGTTTCTGGAGAATCTTTTTGATGTTTTAGAGTATAAAACCGAGGAAGAGTTTATGCAGTTTTACCAAAACCAATGGAACAAAATGCAGTCGAAATCCCGTTTCGATTTTATTTATAAAATAGATGCCGAACAGCTCATCAAAGACTTTACAGCTTTGGGTTTCCCTGAATTTTTACCTAACGGAAAAAGATGTTTTTATGAAGTTCCGTTTAACGATTTTAAAAATAAATTTTAAGTAGATGTTTAATAATATCCCGCCAATTACCCGAAATATCATTATATTAAATATTGTAGTTTATATTGCAGCATTGGTAATACCACAGCTTGATTTTTATTTGGCTGCGTATTTTCCTTTATCACCACAATTCAAATCATGGCAAATTATTACACATATGTTCATGCATGGAAGTCCTATGCATATTCTTTTCAATATGTTTACTCTGTTCAGTTTTGGTCCTATTTTAGAGCAAAGTCTGGGAGCCAAAAAATATTTAATTCTTTATTTTTTAAGTGGATTAGGAGCATTTTTTCTTTTTAACTTATGGAATTTTGTAGAATATCAAGATGCCTATTCTCAATTAAGTAATTTGGGGTTTGACATACAAGGATATGTTGCTGATCCAGAAAGCTTTGTGAATGCTCAAGTTTCATTAAAGGTTCAAGAATTGATTAATGATCAGATAAACCCAATTATATTTGGCCGAATGGTAGGTGCATCTGGAGCAATCTTCGGTGTTATTGCCGCATTTGCAACTTTGTATCCTGAAGCAAAAATCGGAATTATGTTTATTCCGGTTCCCGTAAAAGTAAAATATTTATTACCCATAATTATAGTTGGTTCTGTTGTTTTAGGCGTTACAGGAAATGTTGGAGGAATTGCTCACTTAGCTCACGTTGGTGGCGCAATTGTTGGTTTCATTTTAGCAATGATCTGGAAAAAGCACTTATACAGATTCAAATAATATATTGTGAAAATTTTCCGATTAATACTTCTTATACTACATTTAGGGCTATTATTTCTGTTAACAGGAGTTTTACTGAATGCTTATATTCCGCCGAAAATTTTCCCGTGGTTTAATTTACTGTCTTTAGGTTTTCCTATTTTGATTGCCGGATATGTGTTACTCACATTCTTCTGGATTTTGAGTTGGAAAAAAAGAGCATTCGTCTTTATGTTTTTAGGATTATTTTTTCTGAATCCTGTAAAGAGATGGGTTAATTACTCCTCTGAAAGCAAGGAAACAGCGAACTTAAAAATTGTTACTTTTAACATAAAAGGAGGTACTTTTGGTAAGGAGGAAATACAGGAATATATTAATGCTCAAAAAGCTGATTTAGTTTTCATTCAGGAATATGGAGCTGGTGATTTAGAGCTTGAAAATCTCACAGGAAAGAACACTATTCCGATTAATTCTTTATACACAAATTATAAAATTGTTTCCCGCAAAAATCTCTTTGAAAATCTTTTTAATGGAGACATTACCGCGCAGTGCGAGCAAATAGACCTTGAAATTAAAGGTAAAACCTATCGTGTCATCAACGTTCATTTAGAATCTTTCGGCGTTGTAAAAAGTATGGTAAAACTTAACGGAAATAGCGGTGAAGACGAAACTAAAGTAAAAAACGTAATTAAAAGATTAATTCCTACTTTTAAATCACATCAGGAACAAGTACAAATCATCAGAGAAAGTATCGACAGTTCTCCGTATCCCGTAATTGTGGCAGGAGATTTTAATTCAGTTCCCAACTCTTACGAATATTACAAAACTTCAGAGGGGTTAAAAGATGCTTTTTACGAAGTAGGAAGAGGCAGCGGAACAAGCTTTCATGACTATAAATATCCGTTAAGAATAGACTATATTTTCACTTCAGAATCAATAAAACCAGTAAGCTACCAGGTTGACCGTAGCGTGCATCTTTCTGATCATTTTCCGGTGATTGCCACTTTTAAAATCGATTAAAAGCAATCTCAGTCTTCATAAAACACTGATTGGCAGAATTTTTGTTGCTCAAGAAATATTTGAGTTTCATGAAGCGGTTTCCTTTTTTACTTATTATCCATTTAGGAGTTTTAGCACTGTTAATCAGCACTTTTGCAAATGCATGGATAAGCCCCAATTACTTCAGTAAGCTCAATCTTCTTTCGCTGAGTTTTCCTTATTTAATTTTTGCCCACCTCTTATTTACGCTTATCTGGATTATTAAGAAGAAGAAAATTGCTGTCGTCTTTATTCTATCAACATTTATTTTCTATAACCCTGTAAGACGATGGGTTAATTATTCACCTCAAAACAGCAATATTGAGACCGCCAAGACAGATATAAAAGTTTTGACATACAATGTAAAATATGGAAGTCTGGGTTGGGATAATGTAAAAAAATATATTGAAGATCAAAATGCCGATATTATTCTGGTTCAGGAAAAAGACACTAATAAAGCGCTTAGGAGCGATCTGGTAAAATATCCTTCGGTTATACTAAAAACAAAACATAAAATTCTAAGACAGGGAGATTTAATTAATGATGCTTCCAAAGGCAATTCTTTTTATGCAGATATCGATATTAATGGTAAAATCGTAAGAGTTGTAAATGTTTATCTGGAACCTTTCAGACTCAATAAAAACATGATCGGAATAGAAGATGACAATTCTGGCAAAAAGGAAAATAATAAAATGGAAGCGTTATTTTCAAGACTGATTCCTACCTTCCGAACGCATGAAGATCAGGTGAGAAAAATAAGAAAAGTAGTTGATCATTCACCTTACCCGGTGATTCTTGCAGGAGATTTTAATTCGGTTCCTAATTCCTGGGAATACTACAATCTGGGTAAAAACCTGGATGATGCTTTTGTAGAAGCCGGAAATGGAAGCTCTACAAGCTTTCACGATTATAAATTCCCACTCAGAATAGATTATATTTTTGCATCAAGCAGTCTTGTTCCCAAAAGCTATAAGGTAGATTATTCGGTAAAATTATCAGATCACTATCCTGTAATTGCTGAATTTCTACTAAATTAGTCGCATGAAAAATGTAATTTTTGCTACTGTAATTTCATCTTTATTATCGGTTGCCTGTTCTCAACGTGAACCTGTTACCAGCAACGATCAGGTATTAAAAATAAAATACGATACCACAGCAATAGATTCTTTTTCTCCGGGCGCAACATCAGTAGATATTGCCAGACAAATAAGAATGTCTTCACAGAAATATCAGGATTCTTTAAAAGAGGCCTTAAAATTGCAACAGGAAGAAAAAAGAATTACTGAAGCGCTTGAAAAAGAAAATAAAAAGAAAGCTGAGACCGAGAAAAAATTAAAAGCTTCTGAAAAGACAACAGAACCTAAACAGGAATAATTAAAATTAATTTATACTTAAAACAGATTTTTATTGCAAACAAATTTTCTTCTTTTGCAATTCAAACAATTCATTACAATAAAAAATATACACAATGAAAAAACACATTTTATCAGCAGTTGTAGTTTCTACACTATTTGTTGCATGTACAAAGTCAACAACCACTGAAAAAACAGAAAATCCTGACGGATCTGTAACGACAACGACAACAACGGAAATTGGTACTGGATTGATCGATTCTTCGAAAGTAGATAAAGCCAAAAACGATATTCAAAACACCGTAGATAATGCGAGTGACAAGATCGACAATACAGCCCAAAAAGCAAAAGAAGACATCAACAAAGCAGGTAAAGACATTAAAGATGCAGCTGCAAAAGGTGCTCAGAAAGTAGAAGACGGTGCTAAAAAAATTAAGGAAGATCTTAAATAAAATAAAAACCGCAGAAAATTCTGCGGTTTTTTTTATGCTCTATTAAGCTCCAGTAAAGGATCTATGTATTCTCTGTCATTACTAAGCCTCGGTACTTTGTTCTGCCCGCCGAGCTTGCCTTTAGATTCAAGCCAGCAGTAGAAAAGGTTGGGTCTTGCAATATGCACGACAGGTTTTTTCAGCGTAATATTATTATATCTTTTAGCTTCGTAATCCGAATTGATGCATTTCAGGTGCTTATCAAAAATATCAGTAAACAAATCGAGATTTTCGGGAGGTTCGCTAAATTCAAAAATCCATTCGTGGGCACCGCTTTCATTTTCTTTCATGAAAATCGGAGCTCCGGTAAAGTCTTTTACGGAGGCATTCGTTTCCTGGCAAGCTTTCGTTAAAGCCGATTCTACATTCGTAATCATCAGTTCTTCACCAAAAGCATTGATATAATGTTTTGTACGACCCGTAATTTTTATTCTGAATGGGCTCGTCGATGTGAAAACCACTGTATCCCCAATTAAATATCTCCAAAGTCCGCCGTTGGTTGTAATCACCATTGCATAGTTTTTTCCTACCTCAACTCCCTCCAGGCTCACCACTTTCGGGTTGGAATGGTGAAACTGATCCATGGGAATAAATTCATAGAAGATTCCGTAATCGAGCATCAGAAGCATTTCGTCACTATTTGATCTGTCCTGAATTCCGAAAAAGCCTTCAGAAGCATTATAGATTTCATAGTAATTGATATCTTTCCCGATAATCGGTTTGTATTGCTCTTTATAAGGTTTAAAACTGATTCCGCCATGAAAGAATACTTCCAGGTTTGGCCAAAGTTCAGAAACATTTTTCACATCTGTTTCCTTTAAAACTCTCTGCAAAAGCACCATCATCCAGCTAGGAACCCCTAAAATACTTCCTACATCTTCGTTTTTCACTTCAGAAACAATGGCGTTAAGCTTACTTTCCCACTCTCCCATCAACGAAACTTTTTTGCTCGGTGTTGTGGTAATTTCAACCCAAAAAGGAAGATTATCAATCAAAATAGCAGAGAGATCGCCAAACTTTGTGTTAAAATCAGCATACAATTCGGAACTTCCGCCAAGACGTAAATTTTTATTGGTAAAAAGTTGATTTTCAGGATGATTATTGGCATAGATCGAAACCATGTCTTTTCCTGCTTTTAAGTGACAGTATTCCAGACTTTCTGCTGAAATAGGGATAAATTTGCTTTTGGCATTAGTAGTTCCCGAAGATTTTGCAAAATGCTTAATGTAGCCAGGCCAGCTTACGTCTTTATGACCTTGCCTTGCCCGTTCCACATACGGCTCAAATTCCTCATACGTAACAATCGGGACTTTATTTTTAAAATCCTGATAACTTGAGATAGAATTAAACCCATACTTCTTACCGTATTCCGTGTCTTCTGCATGGAATAATTGAGAAAACAGAATTCCCTTCTGTGTATCGATAGGATGATCCATAAAATGCTGGATCTGATCTATCCTTTGACGGATAAACCAATTGACCACCGTATTGAAAAGTGCTTTCGTTGCCATTCTGACAAATATAATAATATTTGAATTTTCAGCGAATGATTTAAACAAAAAAACCATCACAAATTTGCAATGGTTTCCATATTATTTTTTTAATTCTTAAAGGATTAGCAATACTCGTCGTAAGCTGCCTGTAAGTTTGCAGCAATTGCTCCTGCAGGGTTTCCTTCAATGTGGTGTCTTTCAAGCATATGAACCAATTCTCCGTCTTTGAAAAGTGCTACACATGGTGAGCTTGGAGGAAATGGCGCCAAATGTTTTCTAGCTGCTTCTACTGCTTCTTTATCGAAACCTGCAAAAACTGTAGTCAAATGGTCTGGTTTTTTTTCGCCAGTCAGAGAGTAAACCACTCCCGGTCTTGCTGCTCCAGCTGCACAACCACATACCGAATTGATTACTAAAAGAGTAGTTCCTGATTGCTTTAAAGCATCTTCTACCTGAGCAGGAGTTGCCAAATCTTCGAAACCTTTATCTGTAAGCTCAGCCTTCATAGGCATTACTAAATCTGTTGGATACATTTCTTATTTTTTTTAAGTGTCTACAAATTTACACAATTCTGCATGTATTTACAATTTATAAAAACTATCAAAGCTTTTAATAAACAAAATGAATTCTTATCAACATATAAGAATCCCATAATAATTTTAATTAATATTTAAATAAAAATCATCTATATTGAATTTTATTTGCTAAATTTGAAATGATTCTAAAAACGATTTCCATGAAAAAAACTTTATTAAATCAATCTTTCAAGACATCAGAGTAATCTGGTAACAATGTAATTCCCTCACCTTTATCTCTGTTTTATCCTCGGTTTTTAGAATTCATTAAAAAACATTGATAAAGGATTTACAATAAATGAAGCCCGAAACATAAAGTTTCGGGCTTCGTTAATCAAATCGATATGCAAAGGTTGAATATCCGTTTTTAAATAGTTGATGAGTTTTAGTTGTCAGCTGATAGTATTAAAAGTACCAACCACTAACGGTCAACAATCAACTACGAAAGTAATTTCTTAGCCATCTCGGAAATACTTTTCCCGTCAGATTTTCCGGCCAAGTTTTTTGAAGCTAATCCCATTACTTTTCCTAAATCTTTAATCGATTCAGCGCCAGTTTCTGAAATAATCTGCTTGATCTCTGCTTCTAATTCTTCAGAAGACAATTGTGCAGGTAAAAATTTCTCAATGACTTTCATCTGAGCTTCTTCTACTTCTGCCAAATCGTTTCTTCCCTGAGCGGTAAACTGCTCGTAAGAATCTTTACGCTGCTTGATCATTCTCTGCAAGATTGTAATTTCCTGCTCAGATGAAACTTCAGCTCCTAAAGCCTCGGTTTTCAGCAATAATATCTGAGATTTTACAGCACGAAGAGAATCTAAAGCTACTCTGTCTTTAGCTCTCATTGCTGTTTTTATTGCTTCACTAATTGTAAGTTCTAAACTCATTTTATTAAATTTAACAATGTATCAATGTAACAGTTTACCAATTGAGATGCTTCGACAAGCTCAGCATGACCGTTCGAGATTGTTACATTGGTACATTTCTACATTGTTACATTATTTTAGTCTACGTCTTTATTTAAAAATCTGTTTTCTCTGATCTGCATGTTTCCGTTGTTATCAGACAAATAGGTATTGATATTTTGGTCTGATGCATTGGTACCGTCAATTGAAATATTCTTTCTCTTGAAAGCAGGTACAGATTCAAATTCATTCACGTGATCGAAATTCTGGTAACGAGAATTGAATTCTTTCAGCTTGTTTCTTCGCTCTACTACTCTTTCCTGATCAGCAGGCTTATTCACAAAAGTGAATTCAGATTCTGTATGTCTTGTTGTTTCTATTTCTACTCTTTTTTCAACAACCGGTTTTTCTTCAGCTTTAGGCTGTTCTGGAGTTTGATAGAATGTTTCAACTCTTTGAATTTTCTCTTCAACTTTCTCAATCACAGCTGAAGTTTCAACTTCATTTTTTGGTTGGCCAAAATCATATTTAGGCTCAACAAGAGGTTCGTTAACGGTGAAGTTAAACTCAACCTTTTTTTCGTCTGAATAATTATTGTTAAAAGAACTCTCTTTTGGTTCTTCTTTTTTATTATCAAAATCGAAAGAGAAAGACTGAATTTCTAAATCATTCGGATCGTCATCAAAAGAAAACAAATTGACATCATCGTCATTGCTCGATTCTTCGTTTCTCCAGTTCTGGATCGGGCTTTCTAATGTATCTTCCTCTCTATCAGAGAATTTTATTTCTGTTTTAACATCTTCATCCTCAATAATCATTTTTTTTTCAGAAGACGACATCTTAAACTTCGGAACATCCTGATCTTCATCATCTAATCTGAAAAGATTTTTACCTCCAAAGTCGTATCCCTGCTCAGGAGCTACTTCTCTCTCATCTCTTGTTTTGAAAGGAGAAGCTTTTGGAGTATCTAAAGCATCATTTAAACCAATTCTGATTTTCTCAGTAGGGCCGGAAAACTTTTGGTTATCATTAGAAAAACCAGTAGCAATCACCAATACACTTACAGCATCGCCCAATTCTTCATCCGCTCCAACACCGAAAATGATATCAGCCGTATGACCCGCTTCTTTCTGGATATAATCCATAATGATCCCGATCTCGTCCATTGTAGCTTCTTCTACACCGCTTCTGATCAACAATAACACGTTTCTTGCACCTGTAATTTTGTTGTCGTTCAATAATGGAGAATCTAATGCTTTTCTTACTGCTTCTTCCGCTTTGTTTTCACCTGAAGCCATTCCTGTAGACATCAATGCCGTTCCGGAATTCTGAAGCACAGATTTAGCATCTCTAAAGTCAATGTTTACATCAAAGTAACCTGTAATAACCTCTGCCATGCCTTTTGCGGCGTTGGTTAAAACTTCATCGGCTTTAGAAAAACCTTGTTTGAAACCAAGATTTCCAAATTGCTGTCTTAATTTATCATTGTTGATCACAATTAATGAATCAACATTATTTCTTAATTTATCAAGTCCTAATTCTGCCTGATCAAGTCTTCTTTTCCCCTCAAAGCTGAAAGGAACGGTAACGATACCTACCGTAAGAATTCCCATATCTTTGGCAACTTTAGCAATAACAGGAGCCGCGCCCGTTCCGGTACCACCACCCATTCCTGCAGTGATGAAAACCATTTTGGTGTTTTGCCCCATTGCCGCTTTGATGTCTTCGATACTTTCAATAGCCGCTTTTTCACCAACTTCAGGATCCGCACCTGCCCCAAGACCTTCAGTAATGGTAACTCCCAACTGAACTTTATTTGAAACCGGATTGTTATCTAAAGTTTGTGCATCGGTATTACAGATCACGAAATCTACCCCGTGAATACCTTTTTCGTACATGTGCTTTAGGGCGTTGTTTCCACCGCCACCAACACCAATAACTTTGATGATCGAAGAATTTCCTTTTGGCAGATCAAATGAAAATCCTTGTGTGCCTATATTTTCCATATTTAATTTTTTCTAAATTGATAATCGACTATGATAGTTGATGAGAAAGATCATTCATCGCTTATCATTCATCATTTATATTTTATTCTACTTCTTCAAAGAATTTTTTCACTTTTTCCATCAGCGACTGTCCGAATGTTGGTTTCGAAGGTCTTGATGTTTGTACAGGAGTTTTAAATTCTTCTTCTATTTGCGGAGTTGTCTGAGTTTGAGATTCAGCATTAGCATTCGTTTGTGCTTCTTTTTGCTCCACTTTTGTGTCAGCCTCAATTTCAATTTCCTCTTCTACAGCAACCGTTTTTTTATCTCTGATCTTTAAACTTTCCATCAGTAAACCAATAGAAGTTGCAAATTCGGGACCTTTCAGATACTGGTTTTTATCGTTGGCAATATATTCGTTGGCAAAACCAATTCTGCTATCGAAACCTGTCGTGTAGTTTGCCAGCTGACGAAGATGTTTCAAATTTGAACCACCACCCGTCAAAACAATTCCTGCAATCAGTTTTTTCTTTTGTTCAAAAGCTCCGTAAGCTTTTAATTCTGTATTGACCATTTCCAGAATCTCTTCAACTCTCGCATTGATAATTTGTGCTAAAGTTTTCAGAGAAATCTCTTTATCCGGTCTTCCGTGAAGTCCCGGGATCGTTACAAATGTGCTGTCTTTTTCCAACTCAGGAACTGCAGAACCGAACTTAACCTTTAATTGCTCGGCGTGCTTTTCTATAATTGAACAACCTTCTTTGATGTCTTCCGTAATAATTCCGCCTCCATAAGGGATGACGCAAGTATGACGAATGATATTATCTTTAAAAATAGCAATATCTGTAGTACCACCACCGATGTCTACGATTGCTACTCCTGCTTCTTTCTCTTCTTTAGTTAAAACAGCTTCAGAAGATGCTAAAGGCTCCAATGTAAGCGCTTCCATCTCCAAACCTGCTTCTCTTACGCATCTTGCGATGTTTCTGATACTTCCCATTTGTCCTACAACAACATGGAAATTGGCTTCCAGACGTTTTCCGTGCATTCCGACAGGTTCCTGAATTTCTCCTTCAGAATCAACCTTATATTCCTGTGGAAGAACGTGAATAATTTCCTCGCCCGGTAACATGACAAGTTTTTTCACCTGATCTTTTAATGCTTCGATGTCATCATCTGTGATGAATCTATCCGGATTCTCACGCATAATGTAATCTGAATGCTGCAATGAGCGAATGTGCTTTCCTGCAATACCTACAGTTACCTTATGAATAGGAACTCCTGCGCTCGACTGTGCTTCTGCCACAGCTGCTTTTATAGAGTTAATGGTTTGTGAAATATTATTCACAATCCCCTTATGAACTCCAAGACTTTTGGCCTTCCCAACACCGAGAATTTCTATTTTCCCGTGTGCATTCCTCCTTCCGACAATGGCGACAATCTTGGTTGTCCCGATGTCAAGACCTACTGAATACTCTTGATTTTCCATTGTGTATATCGATTTGATTTAATTACTTATTTATTATTTGATAGGATTTTATCCTATCCTTTATTAAGTCGTCCCTTTTGAACTCTTTTTTTATTCTATTTTAACCTTTGCTTTAGTCTTCGGTTTTGTGACCGTTTTCTTTTCCTGAGTTATCTTTTTCTCTTTTGGTTTGACGACCGCTTTTGGCTTTGTGTTTTCTTTTGGCTTTAAAGAAGTTGAAGTCGCTTTTTTTACTACTGCAACCGGAGTTTTTGCTAAATCTTTATGACTGGCTTTTAAAATACTGTCATTTTCTTTAAAATAAGGATTCAGCGTTGTAACAATTTGATTCTGATATTTTACAGAAATCATTTTGTATTTCTGAGGATCCTGAAACACTAAGTATTTCTCAACAAAAGTTTTAAAACCTTTTACCTTTAATTCAATATTGTCTAAATCTCCAATCTCAACTTTATAGTTTCCTTCGCTTGTGAGAAGATTGTAGCTGTCTTTATATTTTGAAATCCCAATGAAATATTTTTTGCTGAAATCATCTTTATCAATCTTATCTACCAGATCTGCCAGCTTTTCATATTCGTCTTTTTTTACATCTCCTGTCACCAGCATGCACGGATGAGAATAGGTTCTGGAAATCGGAAATTCTGTTCCTTTTTCGTCTACATAAAAATCTTTTCCATTATAATTAAGCCTGAAAACAGGAACTCTTTGTTTAATATCCAGATTCAGTTTTCCATTTAGATTTAAATAAACATTAGCGCTGTCAACCGCCGGAAGCGCATTGATTTTTCTTTCCAGTTCAGGAATATTCAAATCACCAACTTTCCGTGACGGGTTTTCTTTATTGACGATCTCACGAATATCTTTTTCATCAATGAAATAAACCGGAGTTTTCTCATTCATTTTTACAGAAATTTTATTGTCCGTAATCTTCTGACTCCCAAATTTCTTCAACGAGAAACTCAGCAGGAACCCAAGAATGATTACTGTAATGGCAATTTTTAAAATTCTGTACTTATTTTTCATACTTTTTTGTATTCATGTATTAATGTAAAATGTATTCATGAGTGGTCATTAATACGTTAATACATTATTACTTTTTACATTTTATTCATCCAGTCACAAATCGGGTCATACAGTGTATCTATATTTCCTGCGCCGACTGTAAGCAAAATATCAAATTCCTTTTCTTTTATTTTGTTGAAAGCATCAGATAAGTTTGACACTTCTTTTTTATCTAAACTTACTTTCTCTGATAACCAATCTGAAGTAATTCCTTCAAAATTCTCCTGAAGCTCTCTTGCCGGATAAATGTCGAGCAAGATCAATTCATCAGAATTATTTAAACTTTCAGCAAATCCATCCACAAAATCCCTAGTGCGGCTGAATAAGTGCGGCTGAAAAACAACCAAAAGTTTTTTTTCCGGATAAAATGTTCTTATTGAACCTACAACAGCATTGATTTCCGTCGGATGATGTGCGTAATCGTCAATATAAATTTTACCACTCGGATAAATATGTTTTGTATATCTTCTCTTAATTCCTTTAAAATTGGCAATTGCTTTCTTTAAGATTTCAAAATCAACTCCCAGATTGTGAAGAATAGCCAGCGCAACCGTTGCATTTTCAACATTATGAATTCCCGGAACATCCCACACAAAATCTTTTATCGTTTCAGTTGGCGTATGAAAATCGAAGTAGATTTTATCATGATCCATACGAAGATTATCCGAATAATAATCTGCTGCTTCGTTTACTGCGTAGGTTTTATGTGCTCTGCCGATTTCAATTCCTTTTCTTACAAAAAGCTTTTTGTCTTCCGGAACTAAAGCTGCAAACTGTCTGAAACCTTCTTCAATCGTATTTTTATCTCCATAAATATCCAGATGATCGGCATCTGTAGAAGTAATCACCGCCCAATCCGGAGAAAGGTTGAGAAAACTTCTGTCATATTCGTCAGCTTCAACCACAGAATATTGCGAACCGTTATACAGAAAATTTGATTTAAAATTCTCAGAAATTCCGCCTAGGAAACATGAGAACGGCAAATCTGCTTCTTTGCACAAATGCGAAACCAAAGTAGAAGTTGTAGTCTTTCCATGTGTTCCCGCAACAGCGATGCAATCTGTGTTTTCTGTAATTAAACCTAAAACTTTTGCACGCTTTAAAACTTCAAACTGATTTTCATTAAAATAATCTAAAATCTCAAGCTTTTTGATTGCCGGAGTGTAGATAACCAATGTATTCTCTTTCTGAAGCGAAGTAATTTTTTCATCAATGACATCTTCAAAAACAATATCAATTCCTTCGTTCATTAACGCTGTCGTCAATTTGGTGTTGGTTTTATCATAGCCCAAAACATTCTTGCCCGAAGCATGGAAATAGCGCGCCAAAGCACTCATTCCGATTCCTCCGATTCCAACGAAGTAAAAATTTTGATATGTTTCTAAATTGTTCATTCTTTTTTCTTGTATTATTGTATTTATGTAAAGGGTATTTATGATTTCATTAATACATTTTACAATTATACTTTTTACAGTTGATTAAATATCTCATCCACAATCTCTTTTGCCGCATTGGGTTTGGCAAAATATTTCAGATTTTCAGACATTTCTTTTCTTACATTTTCATTTTCAGAGATTTCTGATAATGTATTCCAGAATTTCTCCTGCATTTCAGAATCTTTTACCATTTTGGCAGCATTTTTTTCAACCAGATTCATCGCATTTTTAGTTTGATGATCTTCCGCTGCGAATGGAAATGGAACCAATAAAACAGGTTTCTGCGCTACCGCCAATTCTGAAATGGCAATCGCTCCCGCTCTTGAAACAATGACATCGGCTGCTGAATAAGCAGTTTCCATGTCTTTGATGAATTCTTTTATTTGTATTTGGTTGTTAGTTGTTGGTTGTTGGCTATTTTCATCAACTGACAACTGACAACTATCAACAATTTCTTTGTAATCCAACTTTCCGGTTTGCCAGATTAACTGATAACCTTTTTCTTTTATTTTTTCTAAATTCTCTTTCCAAGCGTTGTTTAATGTTCTTGAGCCTAAAGAACCACCAACCGATAAAATGGTTAGTTTATTTTTATCTAAACCTAATTTCTCTTTGGCCAAAGAAGTTTCCTGCATTCCTGAAATAATATTCTCACGAATCGGATTTCCCAAAAACTTTATTTTTTCAGCCGGAAAACCTTCCACTTTTGGGTAGGCCGTAAACACGGCTTTTGCTTTTTTACTTAAAATTTTATTCGTCACTCCTGCATGAGCATTCTGTTCCTGAATAAAAATCGGAATTCCCATTTTACTGGCTTCATACAAAGCTGGTCCGCTTGCGAAACCTCCTGTTCCAACTGCAAAATCGGGAGCGAAATTTTTAATTATTCTTTTAGATTTAGATAAACTTTTCAAAATCTTGAAGGGCAAACCTAAATTGGATAACATATTTCCTCTGTCTATTCCTGCAATGTCAATTCCTTCTATTTTGTAGCCAGCGTGCGGAACTTTTTCCATTTCCATTTTTCCGTTGGCTCCAATGAACAAAAACTCAGCATCAGGAAATCTTTTTTGGATCTCGTCTGCAATAGCGATTGCCGGGAAGATGTGCCCTCCTGTTCCGCCGCCTGATAACAATACTTTTAGTTTTTTGTTCATACTTTTTAATATTGATAAATAATGATTGATAAGCGATCTAAAAATCAATTATAAATTATCATTCATCATTTATATTTATGCAATGTCATTTATTTCGACAATGCTTTGTTTTTTGCCCATTCCTTCTTCATCATAAATCTGGATTCTTGAGCTTATATTTAAGATAATTCCGAGCTGCATGTAAGTTACCAGCATCGATGTTCCTCCGTAACTAATCAATGGCAAGGGCTGTCCTGTAACCGGAATAAGATTCACAGCAACGGCAATATTTACCGCTAATTGTATGAAGATCATTACCCCGAGACTGAGCACAAGCAACGAGCCGAAAAATGCCGGCATTTTACTGGCAATCATTACAATCCTGACAATCATAATAAGATACATACTGATGAGAAATCCTGCTCCTATTAAACCATATTCTTCAACAATTACAGCAAAAATAAAGTCTGAAGCTGATTGCGGAAGCATTTGCTTTAACGCAGATTTTCCTGGTCCCATTCCGGTAATTCCACCGTGAACGATCGCCGCTTTCGCCTGCATTACCTGATAATTTTTTGCTTTGACACTTTCATCATCAACATCAGCAGATTTTGCTTTGCTCGATGTGAATGTTTCGATACGGCTCATCCATGTATGAACACGGTTTCCGCCAATCATATTGGTATTTAAAGCAATTAATAAAAACAATGCGATGGCAACAAATGATGCAGAGATAAACCCTGCAATGTATTTCCAGTGCAGTTGCCCGATAATCAAAACAATTACTGAAACCATTAAAATCATCAACGCTGTAGAACCATTATCTTTTGCAACCAATACAAAAACCAGCAAGATCGGCCCGAAAATGTACATCACATTTTCAATTGGAAGCCTTTCTCTGGTAATTTTCTTGGTTAAATATCTGCACAGATAAATAATCAACATTAAAAATGCAAAAGATGACGGTTGGAATGAAATCGGTGTTCCGGGAATCTTCAGCCATCTTGAGGCACTTGCCCCATCAATGGTTTGCCCTGTAAACATTGTGACAATCAAGAGAATAATCATTAAACCCAACATAATGCTGCTGAGTTTTCCCATGTATTCATACTTCACGGTTCCTACCAATCGCATAATGGCCAAACCTAAAACCACAAAGAACATATGCTTCATCACGTGACCCGTTGTGGTACCGTTATTTACAATATATTCAAGATTTGAACTTGCAGAATATACCGGGAAAATAGAGAAAATGGAGATCACAAGAATGACCATCCAAAGTACTTTATCGCCCTTTAGAAATTCGAATCTGCTTTCTATATTCTGTTCGTTCATATTATTTAATGAATAATGAAAAATTAAGAATGAAAATCATTTTTAACTATTCATTGTTAATTCTTATTTTTTTAACACTTGCTCTTTAAACTGATGACCTCTGTCTTCATAGCTTTTGAAAAGATCAAAACTTGCACAGCAAGGTGAAAGTAAAACCGTATCACCACTTTTAGCTAATGATTTTGAGATTTCTACCGCATCTTTCATACTTGAAGTGCTGTAAATAAATTCTTTTTTGTTTTTGAAGAAGTCAATAATCTTCTGATTATCAATTCCTAAACAAACAATTGCCTTTACTTTTCTTTTAACTAAATCCTCAATTTCGGTATAGTCATTTCCTTTGTCTAAACCTCCGACAATCCAAACTGTAGGGGTTTTCATGCTTTCTAGGGCATAATAAGTTGCATTTACATTGGTTGCTTTGCTGTCATTGATGTATTTTACCCCTTCGATTTCTGTAACAAGCTCCAATCTGTGCTCCACCGCCTGAAAAGTCATCAGTGAATTTCTGATACTTTCATTATTGATTTCCAATATCTTACCGGCAATTGAAGCAGCCAAGCTGTTGGCTACATTATGATTTCCCAATAGAGACAATTCATCAACTTTCATTGAGAATTCCTCTTTCAGTTTTACCACAATTTTATCTTCTTCCACAAAACCTCCTTCAGACAATCTTTCATTAGTTGAAAAAGGGATCATTTTCGCTTTAATTTCAAATTTTTCAAGAATATTTTTGCTCATTTCATCATCTTTATTGTAGATGAAAAAATTGTCATTCTCCTGATTTTCAGCAATTCTGAATTTCGCTAAAGCATATTCTTCGTAGTTGTAATTGTACTGATCTAAATGATCTTTCGACAGATTTAACAATAAAGAAATATACGGTCTGAAATTCTGAATATCATCCAACTGGAAAGAACTTACTTCCAAAACATAATATTCGTGGTTTTCATCGGCAACCTGTTTTGCAAAGCTGTAGCCTATATTTCCGCCTAAACCTACATTTAATCCGTCGTTTTTCAGGATATAATAGATCAAAGAAGTAGTCGTTGTTTTCCCATTGCTTCCTGTGATGGCAATGATTTTGGCATCGGTAAACTCTGAAGCAAACTCAATTTCAGAAGAAAGCCTGATTCCTTTCTCATGAATTTTGTTGATCATTTCCGCTTTTTTGGGAATACCCGGACTTTTTACAATCCAATCAGCATTTAAAATTCTTTCTTCATCGTGGTTTTCCTCTTCAAACTCAATGTCATTTTCTGTAAGAAATTGTTTATAGTGATCCTTAATGGCTCCTTTGTCTGAAAGAAATACTTCCAAACCTTCTTTCTTAGCCAAATAAGCAGCACCACAACCGCTTTCGCCACCTCCTAAAACAACTATTTTCATATCTTTTTTGTATTTATGTACATTGTATTCATGTATCCTGCATTTACAAAATCATTAATACGTTAATACATTCTTACTTTTTACAATTTATCTCATCTTCAATGTAATGAGACATACAATTGCCAACATAACCCCAATGATAATCATCCTGTTAACGATTTTACTTTCGTGAAAACCGTCTTTCTGATAATGATGATGAAGCGGAGACATTTTAAACAATCTATTATTTTGGGCATGTTCCAGCCCATATTTTCTTTTTCTGTATTTGAAGACAACTACCTGCAGCATTACTGAGATATTTTCAATTAAGAAAATCCCGCAAAGCACAGGAATCATCAGTTCTTTTCTTAAAACAACCGCTAAAACAGCAATCACGCCGCCCAACATCAAACTTCCGGTATCTCCCATAAAAACCTGCGCCGGATAGGTATTGTACCAGAAAAACCCGATCACTGCACCGACCATTGCGACGGCAAAAATGGTAGTTTCACCCATATTCGGGAGGAACATAATATTGAGATAATCTGCAAAAATGATATTCCCGGAAACGTATGCAAAAAACGCAAGCGCCAGAAGAATAATGGTGCTCGTTCCTGCGGCGAGCCCGTCGATTCCGTCGGTAATATTTGCGCCATTTGAAACGGCTGTTACAATGAAAATAACGATAGGAATAAAAACAATCCATGCCCATTCGTGGGCATCTTTATCATTCATCCAAAATAAAATTCCACTGTAATCGAACTCATTATTTTTGGTAAAAGGAACGGTAGAAACAGTAATTTTTTCTGTCGGCATAAAGTTTTGTTCAACGTTATTTCTGTTGACTACTTTTGCATCGGCATATTTTCTTTTAACCGTAATATCGGGATGGAAATACATTGTAACTCCGACAATTAGCCCTAAACCGACCTGTCCTACAATTTTAAATTTCCCGCTTAATCCGTCTTTATTTTTCTTTATTTTCTTTAAATAATCATCTATAAAACCAATTGCTCCCATCCAGATTACCGTTACGATCAAAAGAACAATATAAATGTTGGTAATTCTTGTAAACAGTAAAACCGGAATTAAAGTCGCAATAATAATGATGAAACCTCCCATTGTAGGTGTTCCCTCTTTTTGTTTTTGTCCGTCTAATCCTAAATCACGAACTAACTCGCCCATCTGTTTTCCTCTCAGGTAATTGATGATGCTTTTTCCATAAACGAGGGCAATCGTTAATGAAAGTAAAACAGCCATCCCTGCGCGAAACGAAATGTACCTCAACATTCCCATTCCCGGAATGTGGATGCCTTGGCTCGTTAAATATTCGTATAAATAGTATAACATTTTTTACTTTTTTATAAATGATAAATGATTATTGATGAATGATAAAATCAATTAACATTGATCAATTATCGATTATAAATTTTATTTACTCATAAGCTTCCAAAGCTCATTAATTACTTCTTTGTCATCAAAATGATGTTTCACCCCATTGATTTCCTGATAATTTTCGTGACCTTTTCCGGCTACGACAATAATATCTTTTGGTTCGGCAAACTTTATTGCCATTTTTATCGCTTCTCTTCTGTCCGGAATTGAAGTATACTTGCTGAAGTTTTGTGGCTCAACGCCCGCCTCAATTTCTTTTATAATCACTGCCGGATCTTCTGTTCGCGGATTATCTGAAGTGATGATTGCCAAAGTAGATTTCTTTGTGGCAATATTTCCCATTTCAGGTCTCTTTGAGTGATCTCTGTCGCCTCCACAACCGAAAACCGTAATTAGTCTTTCGTTTTTTGTTCTGATATCGTTTACGCTGTCTAAAACATTTTCGAGTGCGTCCGGTGTGTGTGCATAATCTACAATAAAGAAAATTCCACCATCAGATTTGAACGTTTCAAATCTTCCGGAAACCCTTTTCAAAATACTGATTGCCTGAAGAATTTCTTCCTGCTGGAAGCCTAATTCAGAAGCAATTCCGAAGACCAAAAGCAAATTGTAGACATTGAACTTCCCTGTTAAGGTTGTCCAGAATTCTTTTCCATTGAAATTTAACAGCATTCCGTTAAAATCAACTTCCAAAGTTCTTCCGTGATAATCTGCCATTGTTTTCAAAGCATAAGATTTTTTCTTTGCTTTGGTATTTTGCAGCATCACATTGCCGTTTTTATCATCAACATTTGTGATTGCAATAGCTTCATTATTTAACTCATCAAAAAACCTTTTTTTCGTTTTTAAATATTCATCAAACGTTTTATGATAATCTAAATGATCGTGGGTCAGATTGGTAAATCCTGCAATTTTGAAATGTAAACCTTCAGTTCTATTTTGAGAAATTCCGTGTGAACTCACTTCCATAAAGGCAAATTCGCAACCCGATTCCACAGCTTTAGCTAAGATCTGATTGATTGTAATGACATCCGGAGTTGTATGTGTTGCAGGAATTATTTCATCCCCAACTCTTATTTCAACTGTAGAAAGCAACGCCGAATTATAGCCTAAATTTTTAAACACATCAAAAAGCAAAGTAGAAACTGAGGTTTTTCCGTTGGTTCCCGTAACTCCGATTAACTTCAATTTTTCAGAAGGATTCCCATAGAAATTAGAAGCCAATTGGCCTAAAGTTTTTGATGAATCTTTTACTTTGATGTAGGTGATATTTTGATCTAAATTTTCCGGTAATTCTTCGCAAACAATTGTTTTTGCGCCTTTTTCAATAGACGATGCAATAAATGAATGTCCATCTGCAACCGTTCCTTTTACAGCAACGTAAAGTGAATCTTCGGTAACCTTTCTGCTGTCGAAAACCAAAGCAGAAACTTCACGATCGTTTTTACCGTGGATTTCTAAAACTGGAATTCTGTTTAATAATTCAATTAATTGCATTGCTTACTTTTTTAATAGGATTTCATCCTATTCTTTATTAAATCGTCCCTTTGGAACTCTCTTTTTTAATTCTGCAGAGACAAATATATTCTCTGGTTTTTGCTTATCGTTGTGCCTTCAAGCGGGAATTGCTCTTTGATTCTACCGACTCCTTTGAAGTCTACACGATAGCCTAAATTTTCCAATTGCGGGATTACATTTTTTCCTATTAACCCGACTACACTTGGCATTTGCTTATTATTAACTGCTACTTTTACATTCGGCTCCACCATTTTATTAAGGTTTACCTTTCTGTCTACAAGCATTTCTTTTTCAACATTCTGTGGCGTTTTCAGGAAAGTTTTTCCGGCAATTTCTTTAAAAACCGGCGCAGAAACTGTTCCTCCGTAAAACCCTTTTGCCGTGTTGGGCTCGCTAATCATCACGTAACACGTATATTTCGGATTATCTGCCGGATAAAATCCTGCGAATGATGCTCTGTATTTCATGGGACCAGGAAGCCAGTATTCAAATCTTGCCGTTCCGGTTTTTCCTGCCATTTTCAGGTTGGGTGTGAAGATACTTCTACCTGTTCCTTTTTCTACCGCTTTTGTTAAGGCATCAGTCATCATTTTAATAGCTTTTTCAGAAGCCATTTTTTTAACCATCGTTTGGGTTTGAGCCTCAAAAGTGACTTTCCCATTCTGCATTATTTTATCAATGAAAAGAGGCTTTACCATTTTACCTTTATTAGCAACTCCGTTGTAGAAAGTAGCTAATTGCAAGACATTAATATTGGTTCCATATCCAAAACTTATTGAAGCCAAGGCTCCTGCATTCCATTTTTTGCTTTTAGGAGTAAGATTATTTGGTTTTGTAATTCCCGGAAGTTCAATATCCATTTTATCAAACAATTTCCATCTTCTTAAATGATCTAAGAAAATTTCAGGCTTTTCTGCATAATATTTTGTGATAAGTTTAGCTGTTCCAACATTACTTGATTTAGCCAAAACATCAGAAATATCGTAAGTTCCACCTCCGTGACCATCGCTAATTCTTTGTTTAGCATACACCCAAACACCATTTCCAACATCAACGGTTGTATTTTCATCGATAAAACCATCATCCATTGCTGCCAAAAGAGAAACCACTTTGAAAGTTGACCCAGGTTCTATATTATCTTTAATAGCATAATTATATGCATCAATATAATTTCCTTCATCATCTCTTCGAAGATTGACCATTGCCCTAACTTTCCCGGTTTCTACCTCCATGACGATTACCGTTCCATGTTTTGCTTCAAAATTTATAAGCTGCTTCTGCAAAGCTGAGTGTGCAATATCCTGAATCCTAAGATCTAAAGTTGTATACACATCCTGTCCGTCAGTGGGTTCGCTTACTTTCCAGAAGTCAATTGGCTTCCATTGAGAAGAGTTGACTCTTTGCTCCAATCTGCTTCCATCAGTTCCGGTAAGATATTTTGAGAAAGCCCCTTCAAGACCCGCTTTTACTACCCCATTATCGATTCCAATTGTTCCGGAACCGATTTCTGAAGTTGCCAATTCTCTTTTATAGTTTCTGTCAACGATGAATCCACCTTTATTTTTACCTCTTTTAAAAATCGGAAAATCTCTGATTCTGTCGTACTGATCAAAATCTAAACCTTTTACCAACGAATAGTATTGGTTTTTCTTTCTCTTCTGCTCGTCAAATCTTTTTCTGAATTCAGCTCTTGGTTTTCCGAACATCTTGCTCAAAGAATCTGTAAGAGCGCCTATATTATTGCTGTAAACAGTATCTTTTATGGTTTTAAAATCAAGATAAATATCATAACGCATCACCGTTGTAGCCAAAATTGATCCGTCTGAAGCAAACAAATTTCCACGAGCAGCTTTCAGAGTTGCCGTACGGTAATTGCTGTTGATATAATCGTCTTTAATTTCCTGAACATTGGTATTCTGAAGCACCACGATTCTCGCCAAAAACATCACGAATATGCATAAAGCAACAGTTGCGAAGAGGTATCCCCATCGCAGTGTTTTTTTTCTTTTGTTATCGTAATCATTTTGTTTTTGCATCGCTACTGTCTAATTTTATTAACAATTTGTGCGGGTGACTTTCTAAAGTCATTAGCGAATCTGCGGCGACTTCTTTGCCCAATTCAGATTCCATTTTTACTTTGATCAGCTTGCTTTGTGCGTAAGCGTTTCTAGATTTGTATTCTTCTGTTTCTTCTTTTAAAGCGTTAACAATTTTTATTTTTTTGTTGACTAAATGATTACTGTAAATCATCGCCATCATCAAGACAAATAACAACAGGAAAAATTTGTAATGAACTTTTATTTCATCACGATTCAGAAAGTTTCCCTTTATAATATCTATAAAAGTAAGCTTCTTCTGGGGGCGATTTGTTGTTCTTTTTGCCACTTATTTATTAATAATAGGTAATTAGTAATGTGTAATATTTTAAAAATTGCTTATTACCCATTTCTTATTATTTATAATTTAATTCCTGTTCTCATTTTAGCACTTCGGGCTCTTGAGTTTTCTTCAATTTCCTTATCATCAGGAATAATTGCTTTACTCTTCACCAATTCGAATGCTTTCTCGTAATTTCCGTAGATATCACGTTGTGGCTCACCTTCAAACATCCCGTTTTTCAAAAATCTTTTTACTAAACGATCTTCCAGAGAATGATAAGAAATAACCACCAATCTTCCACCAGGTTTTAACATTTTGTAAGACTGAACCAGCATTTCCTTTAAAACATCAAGCTCCTGATTAACCTCAATTCTTATCGCCTGAAACAATTGCGCATAAAATTTATTCACTTTATGAGGCGGAAGATAACTGAATAGTTTTTTCAGATCTTCCGTGGTTTCAATTGTTTTATTTTTTCTATGATGTACAATATCACGAGCCAACTTTCTCGCTTCTCTCAATTCACCATAGTAATAAAAAATATCTGCTAAAGATTCTTCGTCATAGTCATTGATTACTTTTTTGGCATCAAGACTTTGCATAACGTTCATTCTCATATCAAGCGGCGCATTGCTTCTTGTAGAAAAACCTCTTTCGCCAGCATCAAATTGATGAGACGAAACCCCAAGATCCGCCAAAATACCGTCAACCTGAGAAACACCATACATCAAAAGAGAATTTTCAAGAAATCTGAAATTCTGATTGATTAATGTAAATTTCGGGTCATCTATATTATTTTTGAGCGCATCAAGATCCTGATCAAAACCGTAAAGTTTTCCTTTTTCAGAAAGTCGGCTTACAATCTCGCGTGAATGTCCACCGCCACCAAATGTGCAGTCTACATAAATACCGTCCGGATTCGTCACCAAATCATCCACACTTTGCTTCAATAAAACGGGGTTATGATACATGCTTATTTGTGTTTATTTAATTATTCTTCGTCAAACGCTCCCATCACATCTTCTGCAAGACTTGCAAAATCATCTTCGTTGGTCGCAATTACTTTTTCGTATGCTTCTTTGTCCCAGATTTCAAAAAGTTCTCCTGCACTCGTCACCACAATATCTTTCTGAAGATTGGCAAAATGAGTAAGATCTTTCGAAATCTGCAGTCTTCCGGCACTATCCAGCTCCACAGTTTTCACTCCGGCGGTAAACATTCTGATAAAATCTGCATTTTTTTTGATGAATCTATTCAGCTTATTTATCTTATCCATCAGCTTATCCCATGCTTTCATAGGGTACACTTCCAGACACGGCTGAAACACAGAACGCTTTACCACAAAGGTTTTATCCTCAAAGTTCTCCATCTGCTTTATCAGCGATGAAGGCACTTTCAGGCGACCCTTGTCGTCTATTTTGCACTCATATGTTCCAATGAAATTTCTCATTTGGGACAAAATTATAAATATTTTTCCAAATCCTCCCACTTTTTCCCACTTTTTGACTTAATGTTAATAAGTTTCATTAAATATTGAATATCAATAAGATAAAATGATTTCCAGGATTTGCTACAAGTGGTCTTATATTTGAAGCATAGCAAAAAGAATTGTAAAAAATACCATAACAATAGGTTTCATATATTATTTTTAGTTTATATTAGTTATATCAAAAATTTTTTGGTGTTTAATTTGTATTTTTGCAAGGCTTAGAAAGGCATTATGAGATTTAGTACAAAAAAAGAAAAGAAATATACGTTTATAGAAGCTGGGGAAGGTCATCCACTTGTGCTTTTGCATGGGCTAATGGGTGGATTGAGTAATTTTGACAAAATGGTGAATTTTTTTTCAGAAAAAGGATTTAAAGTTTACGTCCCTCAATTACCGATTTACGATTTACCGGTACTCAATACCAATCTCACCACGATTGCAAAATATGTAATCAAATTTATAGAAACCAATATTGGCAAGCCGGTTACTATTGTAGGTAATTCTATGGGGGGTCATGTAGGTTTAATTTTAACTTTAGCACGTCCCGATCTGGTGCAGAACCTTGTATTAACGGGAAGTTCAGGATTATACGAGAGAGCTTTTGGCGATAGTTTTCCCAGAAAAAACGACCGTTCTTATATAAGAAAGAAAGCAGAGGAGGTTTTTTATGATCCTTCGGTAGCTACTGAAGATTTGGTAGATGAAGTTTTCAGTGTGGTAAATGACCGAATGAAAGGAATCAAAACAGTGATGCTGGCAAGAAGCGCCATCAAACACAATATGTTGAATGACCTGCCTAAAATCCAGAGACCGACATGTCTGATTTGGGGAAAACAAGACAATGTAACACCGCCTGAAGTTGCGATTGATATGCACAAATTTATCCCAAACTCAGATTTATTCTGGATCGATAAGTGCGGACATGCGGCAATGATGGAAAAACCAGATGAGTTTAACGAAATTCTTTACGACTGGGTAAAAGACAAAATATAAAATGATAAACCATTAAGACTTTCTTAATGGTTTATTTTTCTAAATAAAATTCAAGAAAAATGATTATAAAAACAGCAGAGTTTGTGAAAAGCAGCGGAAAATGGCAGGAATGCCCTGAAGGAACGATTCCTGAGTATGCTTTTATCGGACGATCAAACGTTGGGAAGTCTTCATTAATCAACGGAATGTTGAACAGGAAGGATTTGGCAAAAACTTCAGGAACTCCAGGAAAAACTCAGTTGATCAATCATTTCCTTATTAATGAAAACTGGTTTCTTACCGATTTACCAGGATACGGATATGCAAAAGTCTCAAAAGTAATGAGAAGAGATTTTGAAAAATTGATTAATAATTATATTTTAAACAGAAATAACCTCGTTAATCTTTTCGTTCTTGTTGATTCTCGCCACAGTCCACAGAAAATTGATTTAGAATTCATTCAGTGGTGTGGAGAAAGTGGGGTTCCCTTTTCAATTGTTTTCACGAAAGCTGATAAGCTTAAGCCAAGCATTTTGATTAAAAATGTGGAAGACTACAAAACTGAGCTTCACAAAACATGGGAAGATTTACCGGAAATCTACGTTACCTCTGGGGAAAAGAAAACCGGAACTGAAGAAATTTTAAGTTTTATTCAAAAAACGAATGAATTTTTGACTAATAACAGTGTTACATTCAATGAGTAATATTGTTTGGAAAATAAAAAGTTTCGAAGAACTGACGACTTCTGAACTTTACGAAATCATCAAAGCAAGAGTAGATGTTTTTGTAGTAGAACAAAACTGCCCTTATCCCGATTTGGATAAATACGATCAAAAAGCATTACATCTCTGGGCAGAGCAGGAAGATCAAACCGTGTTGGCATATTGCCGAATTTTCGATAAAGGAATAAAATATAACGAGACCTCAATAGGAAGAGTTTTAACCTCAGCAAATGGGAGAGGAAAAAATCTAGGCAAACAATTGATACAATATGCTGTTGAAACCATTGAAAACCGTTTCAAAACTTCTGAAGTAAGAATTTCTGCACAAGATTATCTTTTAAGATTTTATTCAGGTTTTGGCTTTAAAGAAACTGACAAGAAATATCTGGAAGACAACATTCCGCACACAGAGATGTTTAGATCTTAACATCCAAGCTTCGCAAATGCGGGGCTTTTTTTATTTATAGAAAGAGAAATTATGCAGGTATATTTAAATATCATCATATAATTCTTCAGACTTATATTAAAAAATTAAATTGAAAGAAAGTGCTGCAGGAAAAAATTTCTCCTACAGCACAAAACACAAATGATAAATAACGTATTTCTTATTTACTATATTAATTATTTGTTTCTTAATTTACTGCGATTGCAATTATTGAATTTTCAGACCAATTTCCTGTAAAATTATTTAAGAATCCACCTGATATTGTTCCCGAAACTTCAGTAGCACCAGCAATATATTTATAAGTTTTACTTGCTCCGGAAGTATTATTAATGAAAATCACTCCGGTTTTCGAATCTTCACGATGGGGTCCGGATACAGTGAAAGTCATAGAACTTGGCTGTGTAATATCTGCGGAAGGTGATGCAGCCTGCCCTATAGTCGTTACATTGGTTTGATCAGAAAAGGAAGACCTCACAAGCATCCAATCGTCTGGAGATATAAGTATGCTGGTACTTCCTGAATCATTTCCAGTAATATAAGTAAATTGAGTGATTGTTACCAGCCATTTTCCCGGAGGCAAAGTAATCGATGCTCCGGTATACCTTAAATCCGAAAATTGTTCGAAAGGTAAGTTATATCCTCCAATCTCGCCTTTTACGACAGAAACTTTAGGCGATTGCCATGTTCCTACACCGTCTGCGTCAGAAGTCAATATTTTATCTGCTCCTTGCGTACCATCTACAATTTTCACAGCACCATTGGTTGTGCCGTTGTTAACTTCTAGTCTTGTGGAAGGTGCTGTAGTACCAATTCCTATATTTCCTGCGGGGGCTGCTTGTGTTCCGGTTAGTCCGGTTCCAAAAATAGCTCCGCCGATATTGAGTTGGTTACTGCCTGTACTAATAGCTAAATCCTGAAATGAGCCAATTGCTATATTATTGGAGGTTGCATCCTCCAAATTACCACCTGCAGTAAATCCTATACCAATATTATGGCGTCCTGTTTTATTAAGCGAATTTGATAAGGCACTATGTCCGATGGCGATATTTAAGTCTCCTGTTGTATTGAAGGGTAAAGTGCTTTGCCCAATAGCTACATTGCTACCTCCTTCTGTGTTTCCCGTCATCGCACTGTGTCCGATAGCAACATTTGAGAAGCCTTTTGTATTGTTGTACAAAGCAAAACTGCCCATTGCAACATTGTTTCCTCCGGTGTCATTTGCTTTTAAACTTTCATATCCGACAACAGCATTACTGTTTTTGTTGCCACTACCCCTTCCTACAGTAATTCCATTTAAATTTAAATCTCCTCCTGTAATTGTTTTGATTGTGTTATTTGTATTGACTGCATTATAAGTTCTCTCTCGCTCTGTATTATTGGTTTTTACTATAAAATCCTGAGTATCAGTAGTACCTATAAAATTCGTTCCGGCTGTGGTTCCGCTGTTTCCTACAAGAGACCAATCAGTTGCCGTATTTCCTGAGTTTAATTTCTGCCAGATATTTCCGTCAAAAAAATAATATCCACTGCTGGTCACATTTATTGTTTTTGCGCTGGTATCGGCTGCAGCCAAGGGAGTTGTTATATAGATAAGCGCTGCATTTTGATCTGCTCCATACAAAGCATCTTTAGCTTTCAGCTCTGTGCCGGCAAGTCTAGGAACTATAAAACCATCAATTTTAGACATATCAGCCGGTTTACCGGTTACATCCAAAGTTGCTTTTGGTGTTTCTGTATCAATCCCGACTTGAGAGTAGGCAAGACCGGAACAAAGTAATGCAATTGTAAAAATTTGCTTTTTCATTTTTTCGTGTTTAAATTTATACTTAAAACACTGTTTTAAGCTTTCATCGTTGTTTTACCTATATCCTTAATTATTCAGAATGTAAAATTGTGAAAGTTAGATATAGTTTTTTTTGAACGGATTAATATTTACCCGTCAAGTAAAGCACAATTGGATTAAAAAATTATGCCTTGGGAACTAATTTTAAATTCATCATTGTGCTTTTTTTTGTGTTAATAAATAAACTTTTTACATCATAGATTGTATTCAATTTCCGTAAATAAAACAATCTTTTTTAGAATCGTACGCAATGCTGAAGAAAAATATTTTAGGGAATTATATAATTATTCTCCTCATTTGTATTGCGGTTGCAAATCTAATTCAATTCGAATGTACAACCTACAAAATGATTAGTACAATTCCAGAATTTTACAATACCATCAAATCTATTATCAATTGATAAACAAAACATTACAATTACCATTTGAAAAATTTCTCTTTTAATAAATACTTCTTTTAAATCAGTCAAAAAAGATAGAATTATCAGTTTTTTCGTCTTTGTAGCAGTAAATTATTCGTTGTAATCTTTTTTTTCTTTTTTATTTTTCTCTTTTAAAGAGGCTATAAATTTTGAAGGGGAAATTTTATTTTTTTGAGTAAATACTTTCGTAAAATAGCTGTGCGAAGAAAATCCTCCTAAATCTGAAAGATGACTAAGCTTGTATTTTAGGCTTTCCGGATTTTCGTGAAGGTATTCCAGAATATATTTGATCCGTAAGTCATTAATATATTCATTAAACGTTTTACCATGATGTTCTTTTAGTATACTGTTGATGTATTTCGTATTGGTATCTAAAATACTGACGAAATTACTTAATGTGAAGTTTTTAGCAGTAAAAGCTTTTCCTTTTTCAAACTTTTCCAGCTTTTTTAATAAATCCGTCTTTGTTGCTTCTGATATTATATGAGGTCTTGAATCTGCACATTCCGAAAGGGTTTCTTCATTTTTTTCTTCTTCATCTATAACAGAATTGGACGTTTCTTTATTATTTTCAAGTTCTTCTATAATCTCTTCAAAGTATGCTTTTTGTTTTTTTCTTTTTCTTCTTTTAAATATTAAAACTCCTAAAGACAAAAAGACAGCAACTAAAATAAAGATATATTTATATTCTCTTTGATGTATCAGATTAAGATCCTGCCTGCTAATCTCCTGATTAATTACTTTAGTACTTTCTTTTCTAAAATGATCTTTACGTTTTAAAAATTCAGCAAAAAGCATCTCTCTTTTTTCCGAGGCATCGATATTGAGCTTCAAACGCTGTTCTAGTAAAACGGTTAATCTCTCATTCATTTTACTTTTTCTGGTGATATCAATTGCTTTATCAAAATGGAGCACTGCACTTTTTTCATCGTTTTCTTTGGCTGCAATAATAGCTTTGCAAACATAGTAGATCTCTGCTCTCCAATTTAATTCGTTGGAAAATTTAGAACTAGCTATTTTAGATTCAAAAATAGAAATTTCCTTTTTCGCTTTTTCAATATCACCAATCATCAGGTAATCAAAAGCTAAGTAACACTTCGAAAAAGCAAACTCCGACATTACATTTTGTGTAAAATTTTTATCTAAGCCTGTTTGGAAATAGCTGTTGCAAAATATACGATATGGAATTGCCTCAGTATATTTTTTTTCGTTCTCTAACAAAATAGCCTTTAGTTTTTGAGTCATGGCATTCAGAAAGGGTTCATTATGTCGTATAGCCGTTTTTTCTGCCTCATTCAGGTATTGAGTTGCTTCATGCATAACTCCGCACTTATGATAAGCAAGTGATAGGTAGTAGTTAGTAATAAAATGCTCTTTTTCTTTATGATCTCTTAAGAATAAGAGATCGGCTTTTTTTGCGTAAAAAATACTTTTGCTAAAATTTCCTTTTAGATAATGCCCAACAGAAATGTACAAATAGCTTTTGGAAGTTTCATCATCGGTTTTAGATAAACGAAGTGTTTTCTCACCCTCAATAATGAACTGATCAGAAGTTTTAAAAGATTGTGGATAGATATCAATTGTTGATTTATATATATCTTTATTTACAGTATTTTGTCCAAAACAAATTACCGAAAATAAAAAGGTAAGCATTCTCAGTATCTTCATTCTTATTTATATTTTCTTTAAGTTAAATCTTATACAGTTTGAGTGAAGAAGAAAGTTTATACCTACAACATCAATTTATATAAAAGTCATGTTTTTTCATTTATTTTTATAAATAAGCAAACGGCCAAAAGAAACATAATAAAAATTTGTTATGATAAAATCAACCACACACAATTAGCACACCGATCAAAAAGTACCACACACTTACCCCATACTACTAAGTTTTCAGGTTTAATTTATGCATTTTTATTGTTGAAGAAAATTAGGTATGAGAAAGTATTGGATATAAAAAAACCCTCCGTAAAATAAATTACAGAGGGTTTTATGTACCCCAGACGGGACTTGAACCCGTACATCCTTGCGGATACAGGATTTTAAGTCCTGCGTGTCTACCAATTCCACCACCAGGGCGTGATGAGAGCGAAAAACGGGACTCGAACCCGCGACCCCAACCTTGGCAAGGTTGTGCTCTACCAGCTGAGCTATTTTCGCAATTTGTAGTGCGGATGAAGGGACTCGAACCCCCACGCCTCACGGCACCAGATCCTAAGTCTGGCGTGGCTACCAATTACACCACATCCGCATTATTATTGAGTTATTTTAAAGAACTTGTTTCGTTTTTGTGAGTGCAAATATAGGGCAATTTTCTTTACTTCCAAACCTTTTCGAAAAAAAAATTAATTTTTTGTAAAATTTATTTGAAACCATTCTTTTTAAATTTCATTTTATTACTTTTACACCGTTAATATTTACGATATGGAATTACAAGGAACGGTAAAGAAAATCACTGAAGTTCAAACATTTGCAAGTGGTTTTCAAAAAAGAGAAATGGTTATTCTTACACAAGAGCAGTATCCGCAGCCCATCAACATCGAATTTTTACAGGATAAAATAAATTTGTTGGACACACTGAAAGAAGGAGAAAATGTAAAAGTAGGAATCAACATCAGAGGTAGAGAATGGGTTTCGCCACAAGGAGAAACAAAATATTTCAACTCTATTACAGGATGGAGAGTAGAAAAAGTTTTGGATAATGGTTCAGAACCTACACAAGCTGCACCATCTCAATCTGCTTCTCCGGTTTCAAATGAGAATCCTTTTGCCGGGGACGATGACGATGATTTACCTTTTTAATCTGAAATAAAAATCAAATACTAATCCTGCTTTTTGAAAAAGTGGGATTTTTTTTTCCCGTAATGGTTCGATTAGACAAAAACGAAATATCATTTCCCGATCCTGCACAATATGACGGTCACGAAGGTATCATTGCTTTTGGCGGCGATCTGTCTGTGGAAAGAATCTGGTTTGCTTATCAGAATGGTATTTTTCCGTGGTTTAATCCGGGAGAAGAAATTCTTTGGTGGTGCCCCGATCCCAGATTTATACTTTTTCCTGATGAATTGAGGATTTCGAAGTCGATGAGAAAAATTTTAGATAAAAAAGTTTTTACCATTACCGAAAATCAAAACTTCAGAGAAGTAATAAAAAACTGTCGGGAAATCAACCGCAAAGGTCAGGAAGGAACCTGGCTTTCTGATGAACTGATAGAAACTTTTATTACACTTCATGGTTATGGATTGGCTCGAAGCGTAGAAGTCTGGCAAAATAATGAGCTCGTTGGCGGGCTCTACGGAATACAAGTCGGAAAAGTTTTTTGTGGTGAAAGCATGTTTGCAAAGGTGAGCAATGCTTCTAAAGCAGGGTTTATTCATTTTATAGAAACTCACAAAAACGACTTCACACTTATTGACTGCCAATCTCACACCGATCACTTGGAAAGTTTGGGGGCGAGAATGATTCCTAAAAATGACTTTTTGAAAATTTTACACAAAAACAATGAACGCAGATAAAGAAAAATGGCTTCTTCTGATTATACTAAGTGTCATTTGGGGCTCTTCATTTATTTTAATTAAAAAATCCTTAGACCATTTCAGCCCTTATCAGGTCGGAGCTTTAAGGGTTTTGATTGCCGGAATTATCTTAATGCCTGTTGCCGTTTCAAAATACAGACTTTTCCCTAAAAAACATTTGAAATGGCTTATTTTAGCTGCCTTTACAGGCAATTTCATCCCAATGTTCTTATTTCCTATTGCCGAAACCCAGATAAGTAGCAGCATTGCAGGAATCATCAATTCTATGATGCCTATTTTCGTGATTATTGTTGGAGCTTTAATCTGGAAATTTGAAACCACAAAAAGACAGATGACCGGAGTCTTCATAAGCTTTACCGGAGTTTGTCTGCTTGCATTTGGTGGTGATGACAGCACTCAGTTTAAAATATTTCCCATTCTTTTACTTCTGCTGGCAACATTGTGTTACGCAATGAGTACAACGACTGTAAAATCAAAATTAATGGATGTATCATCTACCGTTTTATCGGCATTTGTATTTTCTTTCGTTTTGTTTTTGCCTTCACTGATCGCTTTGCTTTCTACAGGTTTTGTTTCCCAATTTACATTCACCAAAGAAAATATGATCGGATTAGGATTTGTAAGCTTGCTTTCTGTTTTCGGAACCGGATTGGCAATGATGATGAATTATCGTTTGTTGAAAGTTTCTACTCCGCTCTTTGCATCAACCGTTACTTTGCTGATGCCGATTGTTGCTATTATTTGGGGTGTTTTGGATGGTGAAAAACTAACTGCTGTGCAATTTGCAGGAACAATTGTCATTATTGCTGGATTGATCTTTTTAAGGGTTAAAAAGCAAAAATAAACTTTGACTCGTTGAAAAAATAGTCTATATTTAAATACTAAAAAATTCAACAATGAAAAAATTATTTTCTTAGGCGCACTTGCCTTACTTACTTACTTACTTACTTACTTACTTACTTACTTACTTACTTACTTACTTACTTACTTACTTACTCATGCAGTTCTGATGATAACACTCCGGTTGATAATACCGATCCCACTCAACAAAATGTTATTTTACCTATAAAAATGAATTTTGAGGGGGAAAATAGAAATATTAACTATGATGGAACAAAAATTTTAAATCTTGTAAGCACTACAAACCCAAACAATAAAATTGTCTTTACATATTCCGGCGATCTAGTAAGTGAGATCAGTTATTTTGAAAATAGCATTCTACAAGCCCGCAATGCATACACTTATACTAATGGATTATTAACTTCCACCATTTCAACAGACTATAACGACAATGGCGCAATTGGAACTAATGCGACATATACCTATACACATATAAGTCCTTCTCAAATAAATGTAAAAAAACAAGTTAGTTTTGCTACGAGGAATTATACAATAAATGTGACTTATACGTATTACAACGGAAATATGACATCTTTTACAGGAACAGGAACAGGTACTCAAGATGGGGTGGCTACAAATCACACTGTAAGTGGTAATTTTACTTATGCGGATAAAAATTATCCTTTTAAAAATGTAAAAGGATTTGATAAGCTTATTTTTACTGGAGATAGTGATGACAATTTTTCTATTTTATTTTCTAATAGAAAAAATAATTTAATCACTTATAAGGATTTGAATAATTATACTGCTTCTAATGGATACGGAACTTCATATTCGATTTACAAGTACAATACAACTTATAATTCTAATGGCTATCCTATTAGTGTAATAAGACAATCATATGATTTAAATGGGATCCCAAATACTTCTCCTGATACTGATACTTACGAATATAATCATTAATTAAATAAGAAATCCCGCATTGATGCGGGATTTCTTATTTAATTAATGCTGAAAATTAATTTACGGAAGATCGAAAACATCTAACTTCCACGATCCCACATCAAGCTTATAAATTCTTCTTTTTAACCTTTGCCTTTGCCTTAGCCTTTTTCACCTCATCTTTAATGTACGGATATTTTTTCTGCATATCTGTAATCAATGAAGGATCGAGTTCTAAAGCTTTCTCCAGAGATTCACCGCCATTTTCATGGTCTTTCAAATTAAAATAACAGTTGCTGAGCTGATAAAACAATTCTGCTCTGTAATGATGTTTTAAAGCTAAATTTAAAACTGTAACAGCTTCTTCATATTCGCCAACCAGCATCAAAACTTCAGAATACGCATACCAATTGTAAAACCTTGAAGGCTCTGCATCTACAAGCTTTTTAAGACAAGTAAGGCTTTCTCCAAACTTACCGGAATCGATAAACAAAAATGCCAGTCTTTTCTGATAATCAAGGTTGCTGTCATTTAATAATGTTGCTTCTTTTGCAAAATGCAAAGCTTCCGCCATTCCGCCCATTTCTTCGTAAAGATAAGACTGCTCCATCATCGCAAGATAAAACTGAGGATCTTCTCTTAATGATTTCTGGAAAGAATTTAAAGCAATAATCGGCTGTTTTAAAGCTTTATGACACAGTCCTATTTTATAAAAAGTAAATGCTTTGGTGTATTCCAACTCCAACATTTCTTCATATACTTCAATTGCCTTCTGATATTGATTTAAAGCTTCATAACAAGCTGCTTTGCTCGCATAAACTCCAACTGCGCTGGAATTGATTGCCAGCATATAATCGAAACCTTTGATGGCTTCTTCGTAATTTTTTCTATTGAAATAATACTGTCCATACTCGCTCCATGCAATTTCTGAATACGGAAAATCGTCAAGATAATCGTTCAAAAAAGCAATCGCTTCTTCACTCTTATTCAAATCATTAAAGCAGATCATCGCATTTTCTAAAGAATATTCATCCATAGGATCTTCTTTGAGTGCTTGCTGATAATGTTTAAGTGCGTTAAAAGGGTCTCCCAGATTGACATATTCGTCTGCAATAAAGTTATTGAGGAAGTTTTCTTCTTCATTCAATTCCAGGGCTTTTTTGCAGATTTCGATGGATCTTTTAGGATTACCTAAATTCGAATAATACTTAGCGTAGCAAACCAAGAAGTCTGTATTCTCCATAGAAGAACCTTTTAACTCTTCGATTAATTCTTTCGCCAGATTATAATCTTCCCACTCTAAAAGAACCTCCAATTTTTTAATTTTGATTTCTAATGAGTTGGGATGGAGTTTCAGACCAAAATTAACTGCCATATCGGCATAATTAAAATCTCCAAGCTCCAAGTAATAAACAATAATGTCTTCTAACTCTTCTGTATCGAAGTAGAATTCATCATTGTTTTCCATCATTTCTTCGAACTTTTTTACCAGTTCATTTCCAAAATATTCTTCCAATATAGTATCTCAGCGTTGTTTTCAAAGCCCAAAATTATTTTATAAACTTCGAAAAAACTTTTTTTAATTAAATTTATTTTTCTTCGGATCTTGCCTGTTATCAAAAAAAGATAATATTCTAATTTCCTTTGTTGAAGTTCGATAACTTAACGAGAAGTTTTCCAAAATCAACACTCTTCGTAATTCTTTCGTACTACTTTTGAGTCCTATTTTATTTTGATTCCTAATTAGGTTAATCATCCGCAAAGTTTCATCAAGAATTTTTTCTGAATAAATATTTGATTCATTGTGATTTGTCCAATATTGATAAACCTTGTCAATTTCTTTTTTTGCACGAACTGACCAGGTTATTTTTGTCATCTTCCGTATGATTTTAAAAAATCTTCATGAGAAACAACATTTCCTTCTTCAAAATCTTTTATTCCTAATTCAATTAATTCTTTTTCTGCATCAGAAATTTTATTCCACCAATCATCCTCATCATTAATTTCTTCTACAAAATCAATTTCAACCGCTTTCAAAATTGCTTTAATTTTGGCGAGTTCTTTTTTATTTTTTGGATTAATGGTAATTGTCATTGCACTATTTTTCTAAACTAAATGTACAAAAATTCTAAACTAAATCAAACTTTTGATCTTTGCGATCATATCATCACTCAATTTATCAGCTTCTTCCTGAGATTTGGCCTCTGTGTAGATTCTGATAATCGGTTCTGTATTCGACTTTCGAAGGTGAACCCAATTGTTTTCAAAATCTATTTTTAAGCCGTCTACCGTAGAAACCTCTTCATTTTGATACTCTTTTTCCATTTTAGTTAAAAGATCATCCACATTAATTTCCGGAGTAAGCTCTATTTTCTTTTTACCCATAAAATAGCTTGGGTAGCCAGCTCTTAACTCAGAAACTGTTTTGTTTTCTTTTGCCAAATGCGTTAAAAACAAAGCAACACCTACCAAAGAATCTCTTCCGTAATGAAGATCTGGATAGATAATTCCACCGTTTCCTTCACCACCAATTACGGCATTTTTTTCTTTCATTAAATTCACCACATTCACTTCTCCTACTGCACTTGCAAAGTATTCTGAATTGTGAGTTTGGGCAACATCTCTCAAAGCACGGCTTGAAGAAAGGTTTGAAATTGCAACACCATTTTTATTTTTCAATAAATAATCTGCAACAGCAACCAAAGTATATTCTTCGCCGAACATTTCGCCCTTTTCGTCAACTAAAGCCAGTCTGTCAACATCCGGATCTACAACAACGCCAAAATCTGCATTTTCTTTTATAACCAGTTCACAAATATCTCCCAAATGTTCTTTTAAAGGCTCCGGATTGTGTGGAAACTGTCCATTTGGTTCGCAGTATAGCTTAACTGTCTCACAACCTAATTTGTCTAAAAGCATAGGAATTGCAATTCCGCCTGTAGAATTTACGGCATCTAAAACGATTTTATATTTTTTAGCTTTAATTGCTTCTGCATCTACCATCGGCAAAGCAAGAATCTGCTGAATATGAATATCAAAAGCATCATCTCTGGTTTCATATTTTCCTAAATCGTCAACTTCAGCGTAATCGAAATCTTCATTTTCTGCCAAAGCTAAAACTTCAGCTCCGTTTTCTCCGCTGATGAATTCCCCTTTTTCATTTAATAATTTAAGGGCATTCCATTGTTTCGGATTGTGAGAAGCGGTCAAAATAATTCCGCCGTCTGCGTTTAATTCAGGAACCATGATCTCTACAGTCGGAGTTGTAGAAAGTCCCAAATCAACTACATTAATACCTAATCCCTGTAACGTTGCTGTAACTAAAGAATTGACCATTGATCCGGAAATTCTCGCATCACGACCGATAATTAAGGTTAAATCTTTTTTATTTTTTTGAGTCTGAAGCCAGGTTCCAAATGCAGAAGCAAATTTTACAACATCAAGTGGCGTTAAATTATCACCAACTTTCCCACCAATCGTTCCGCGAATTCCTGAAATACTTTTTATTAATGACATTTTTTAATATTTTAATTTTTCTGATTTTTAACTTCAATGCAAACTGCATTTTATTTTTTGAATCTTCAGAAAAAACAGATTATCTTTATTTTAAATTTTTCCGTTGCAAAGATACTCAAAAGACAACGAACTTATAAAACCGGAATTTTTTTCTGCATTTTATTATAATTTCTTTCTACAACCTTTGGAGGCGTAAAACGATAACCTATGTAGAGAAGCCCGTAAGTATTGTTATTTTCGACAGTAGAATTTTCTTTTTCATCATAAGCTGTAGCATTAAAGTTCAGTTTTCCACCAAACAAAAAGCGATCAGAATTGTATCCTATATGCAAACCTCCCGATCCTTTTGCCGTTATATATTGCTCATTTTGCTTTGGCCCTCTCGACCCATTTTCTAATGTATCTCTGAAACTTGTAAATTTTCCACCAAAACCTAAGGTTAAAAATGGCGCAATATTTACTTTTTCGGCAATTAGCCAATTGTAAAAATATCCGATGTTTGCTCCGAAATTATATTGATATTCTTTACTTTTCAACCCATCAATCGTATTGCTGAAAATCGTAAAATCGTAATCTAAAAAAGGAACCCAGCTTCCTTTGCTGTTTTTTTGCCATTCACCTTGGGTATAAAGGCTTTTTAATGAGAAATCCTTTTTTAAAATATAAGAGGTGGAGCCTCCAAAAGTCTGAACTCTTAGATCCGGAAATTTAATGTAAGGATCTCTATCTTTCTGCCATCCCGGAAGAAGATCCTGCATATTTTCAATATAAAATCCTTTTACGTTTTTATAATATAAGGTCTGTATAAATCTTTCAGGAAAAAATCTGAATCTAAAATCAGTATAAGAACTGTTTCCTTTTCTTTCATTATCATTATTTCCAGAAAAAAATCGAGGCGCGTAAGACACCGTGGCACTTATGATCTTGTAATCAACAGATAAAGATGCCTTTGTCTTATTATTGATGGAAAGTATCGTTTCGTTTAAATTTTCTTCGCTGCCTTCAGAAAAAGTGTAATTTTCTATGTTCGTATCAAGATTTACACGAATCATTACCTGATCTGCGTAAGATTTTATATCTGTACTGTCTGTTTGTGCTTTTGAATAAAAACCCGACAGACAAAGGAAAAAAACAGCGACTGCTTTTGAATTCAAATTGAATTTAATTTTAGGAAATGAAATTACTACAAATAATTTATAACAATCGAAAGAATTTATTTTTTTATGAAAATTCAAATTAGAAATAATTTATACCTTTGTAAAAAGCAGATTATGAATACGATAATAGTACATCCTACAACACCCGAAGAAACTAGCTTTTTAGAAAACCTTTTAAAAAGAATGAAGTTTTCTTTCGAAAAAGTTTCTGAAGAAATTGTAACTGTTTCTCCTGAAGAATTAAAATCTATTCATATCGGTATTGATGAAGCTAATGACAATAAATTAACTGACAGCGCTGATGTTCATCAAAAAGCTCGAGCATTATGTTCAAAATAAAATGGACTCCTGAAGCAGAAAAACTATATTTTGAAACATTAGAATATTGGATTAACCACAATAAGTCTAATAATTATTCTTTAAAAATAATTGCAGAAGTAGAAAGAAAAGAGAAATTACTCTCTGCTAATCCTTTTATTGGCGCAATAATTTTTGGAACAAAAGAACAGATAAGAAGAGTTCTGGTTTTAGAAAACTTTTCTATTTATTACAGGATTAAAGAAACAACTGTTGAAATTTTATCTTTTTGGGCAAATAAAAAAGACAGTCTATTTTAATTTGTAAAAATTCTTTTCTAAGAACATCCGCAATCTTTGTCGCACCCAGATCTTTTGGAACTGAATTTCTTTGGTGAAAAATTTTTCCTGATAAATCTATATAAAGAATAGCATGCAAAAAGCACTAAAAGTGCAATAATGATATATTGAAAAATTAATGAAAAATCCATTTTACTTTAATATTTGGTAAGCTATCAACGACACAAAATACGCCAAACCCGTCATCATGACTACCTGAAAGCCAGTCCATTTCCAGCTTTTGGTTTCTCTGTAGACTACTGCAAGTGTAGAAACACACTGCATTGCAAATGCATAAAACAACAACACCGAAACTCCTGTCGCAAAGTTGAATACTTTCTCGCCATTCGGTTTTACATCGTGTCTCATTTTATCGATTACTTTCCCTTCCGGAGCATCGTCATCCAAACTGTATAAAGTAGACATTGTTCCCACAAAAACTTCTCTGGCAACGAAGCTCGTGAGAATTCCTACACCCATTTTCCAATCGTAACCGAGCGGCGCAATGGCTGGCTCAATTGCTTTACCCATTTTAGCCAGATAAGAATGATCTAAATGAACATCGGTTGCAACCATTTCATCCGGATTTTGTTTAGGTCCGAAATAGCTTAACACCCAAATAATGATACTTACAATGAAGATAATCTTTCCGGCTCCGGTAATGAAGTCCCATACTTTTCCTAATACCAATTTAAAATCGTACCCGAAAAGTGGCTTTTTATAAGTAGGCAAATCCATCACAAGATACGTTTTATTATCTTCTTTAATGAAATTTTTAAGAATCGCTGCCGATAATAAAGCAACAAAAAAACCTAAAAGATACATGCCTAAAAGCACCAAGGCTTTATATTGAATTCCGAAAATAGTTTTATCGGAGATAATCAAACCAATAATAATGCTGTAAACCGGAAGTCTGGCAGAACACGTCATAAAAGGTGTTACCAAAATTGTGAGCAACCTTTCCTTTAAATTTTCAATATTTCTTGTTGAAATTACGGCGGGAATTGCACAAGCCGTTCCCGAAACTAAAGGAACAATACTTTTTCCATTTAAACCAAATGGTCTTAAAAGCCTATCCATCAGGAAAACAACTCTTGCCATATATCCTGAATCTTCCAGTAAATAGAGAAAATACAAAAGAATCCCGATCTGTGGTGCAAAGATTATAATTCCGCCTAAACCAGGAACAATTCCTTGTGAAACCAATGAATTGATTGGCCCCTCCGGAAGATGTTCTCCTGCAAACTGAGAAAGCCAAGCGAAAGCTTCGTCGATCCAGTTCATAGGATATTCGGCCAAAAAGTAAACACACTGAAAAATTATTAAAAGGATAAACATGAAAACAATATATCCCCAAAATTTATGAACAAGAACTTTATCTAATTTCTCTGTTAAAAGTTCTTTAAACTGAGCTTTTTTAGTAATAACATCCGCCAAAATCTTATCAACATTCTGATAACGTCTTACCGTTTCCTTAACCTGTAATCTTTTCGGAACTATATTTTTTGATGCTGAATCTGAGTTTTTTTCAAGCGTAACATTTATCCAGGCCTGGTAATCATTCTCTGCATTTTTATCGAGAAGGTTTTTATGTTCGGCAGGAATGTCAAAGCTTGGCTTTTCAGATGTAACAAAATCATTGGAAAAAACAGCTTCTTTAATGGCTTCTATTCCTATCTGTTCTTTTGCATTCGTCTGAATAACTTTGATATTTAATGCCTTAGAAAGTTTTTCAATATCAATATGAATTCCTCTTCTTTCTGCCTGATCGATTTGATTTAACACCAAAATCATTGGAATTCCCAAATCCTGAATCTGCTGGAATAACAAAAGACCTCTTTTAATGCTTAATGCTTCAAGAATGTAAACCACTCCGGAATAATCTTTTTGCCCATCAATAAGAAATTTAGAGAAAATTGCCTCATCTTCTGAGCTCGGATAAATACTGTAAGATCCGGGAAGATCTACTATCTCAACTTCTTCGTTTTTGTAAGAATAATTACCTGAATGGCTTGATACGGTAACGCCCGCATAATTTCCGGTTTTCTGCTTTTTGTTTGATAAGGCATTAAAAACGGTTGATTTTCCTACATTCGGGTTTCCTACTAAAAGTATCTGTTTTTTGTTATTTTCCTGCATTAATCAAATCTTCTACAATGATAAAATCTCCTTCTTCTTTACGTAGTGCAATACGGCTTTTTTCATCGCCAAACTCCACATAAAGCGGTCCGTTGAACGGTGCCTGGTAAAGGATTTTAAACAGAGTTTCAGGAAGAAGCCCCATTTCTATAATTTTCGTCGGCATATTCAGATTATCATTATCATAGTCTACTATTTTCCCAATTTTATTTTTGGGAAAGCTGCTTAATGTATGTAATTGAATATCCTTCAAGACCCTAATTTTTGTGACTGCAAATATAATTATTTAAATTTAATCTAAATAACGTTATTTTTCATATTTAAAGGCAGTTAGATTTATAGTATCTTCAATTATTTGATACAATAAACCCAAACACATTACTGCATTTGGGTTTATTTTAAATATAGTTTAGTTAATCTGAAAATTATTTTTTATCTTTTTCCTTTCCTACTTTTTCTAGATTTCCAACACTTATAGAATTTGCTTTTTCGATAGGGTTATCATTCGCATTGTAAAAATCTTTATACATTTTCTCCTGCTTTTTCATCATATCCCCAATTGTACCATCTGTTCCAGGCATTGGTCTAGACATTATTTCCTGTGACATCATAGGTCTTACAGAAGCAAAAGGATCTTTTTTAAAGTCATTAAAAGTTTTGTCAAACTTCTCTCTTGTTAATTCTTTTGGTTTTCCGCCAGTTGCCTGCATCAAACTTTCAATGTAAGAAAACTCGTTGTAATCTTTAATTTTTTTATTTCCCTGCAATACCCAAGAATAATTTTTGCCGGCATCTTCAATTTTCACAATCAAACCAGGAAGTCCACTAAACTTATATGGCCCATCCTGAAAAGGAAGATCTGAAGAAAACCATGCAGTCCACGTTCTTCCACCATATTCTGTGGTTGCTTTCTGGGTATTGTATTCTCCGATTTTTTGTTTTTCGTCTGATATTTTCCAGTTAAATTTCAAATCTTCTGTATATGCTATGTTTACAGGCGTCATTCCGTTCGCAACTTTATCCACATATTCCACTTTCATACTTGGGTAAAATTTGTGAATTCTCGCCGAAAATTTTGGTGTTTTAAGAGATTTTGAAAGGTCTTTGTAAGTACCGGCCTTCTGCATTGCTTCTATTTCCACTTTTGTAATAGAATCCTGAGAAATTACAGTATAATCCTGATAAACAGATCTGTTTTTGTCTGTAATATCCAACACGGTAATTACTTTATCGAGCTTGGCAGAGTCTTGCTTTGGCTTGAAAGTAAGTTCGTAAAAGAAGCGATTTGAGCTTTCTTTTGATTCTTGTGCATTGGCAAAAGCAAAAACAGCAATAAATAGTATTGAAAATAAATTTTTCATTGTATAAAAAGGTTTGCTTAATTAGTTTGCATTAGTTGTTTTTTGTTACAGATTTTCTGAAATAAAATTATTATTTATCTAAGCGAAGATTAAATAGAAAGATTTTCTATCACCAAATTTTCACCGCTTACAAAAAGACGATATTGTGGCCATGTTTTATTTAAGGTGTCAAAAAATATTCTTGTGGTGTCTTTCTGCATCGAGTCGTGCAGCTCGATAACGAGTATTTTTACTTTAGGCAACCAATCTTCATAGTTTTTAGAAAAGACTTCTTTTTCGCTGCCTTCTATATCCATTTTTAATACATCAATTCTATCAAAATTGTTTTCCTTGAGAATTGTATTAATACTAATTGCTTCTATAGTCCCGTTTTCATTGTCTTCCACAACCTGAATTCCCCACTTTGAGGCGTTTTCATCGATAATTTTTAATTTAACGTCACTACTCCAAACACCTTTATTGAGTAACTGTATGCCAGGATAATTTTCAAGATTTTTTTTTGCCATCCTAAAATTATCAGAATCGGGCTCAATAGTGATAAATTTAGCTTCTGGAAATTTGTTTTTCATTAAGACTGTAAAAAGCCCCACATTACCTCCTGCATCAATAATAATTTTAGGGTTTTTATAATGATACGGGTGATATTGTTTTTCTATAAAAATCTGCTTAAAAACTTCAAGATCAGATTGTTCATTTTTTCTGAGATGTATAGGATGTTTTATTCCGTAAAGAAAGATATTATCTAAGTTTGAAGATGATAGTTTTTTATACAGTTTATATCCTTCTTTGAATCCGTATTCATTGTAATACGGTAAAAAATTTTTAAGGTTTGAATATAATTTTTTTCTCATTCATTTGAATTTTTTGCTAAAATAATTTTTTCTTTTTAAACTTTAATCTGTTTTATCACAAATTTGACAATACTCTATTAAGGCTCTAAT
>Ga0308169_10000394_pt1 | contig 68538 bp, 61 predicted proteins | sample PhyBR1_2_FD_202139 | JGI IMG/M metagenome (GOLD analysis project Ga0308169, IMG submission 202139) | Phyllosphere microbial communities from UC Gill Tract Community Farm, Albany, California, United States - DLSLSB.R1 | ecosystem: Host-associated > Plants > Phyllosphere > Unclassified | place... | reverse complement strand
GTCCTACAAAGAACGCGGTCAATTAGTAGGACCGGCTTCAGCCGGGAAGAGGCAGGTGTGAACGACATCAATTCCGCGGTGTGGCACCCGACGCCTTCCCGGCTGAAGCCAGTCCTACAAAGAACGCGGTTAATTAGTAGGACTGGCTTTAGCCGGGAAGAGGCAGGTGTGAACGACATCAATTCCGCGGTGTGGCACCCGACGCCTTCCGGCTGAAGCCAGTCCCACAACGAACGCGGTCAATTAGTAGGACCGGCTTCAGCCGGGAAGAGGCAGGTGTGAACGACATCAATTCCGCGGTGTGGCACCCGACGCCTTCCCGGCTGAAGCCAGTCCTACAGTCGAGTTCACCGGCAGTCCCACAGTAAAGGGCGCCGCCAGTTTCACAGGCTGACTGCAGGCTCTATGTGGGACCGGCTTCAGCCGGGAAGGGGCCGGTGTGAGCGACCCTTATTCAGGGCTGTTTACCCAACCCCCACCCAGCGCCAGGAACAGGTCGATCTGCCCCATGGCCACTTGGGTATTCGCCGCCGCCAGTTGCGCCGTAACGTCGGTGTAGGTGCGTGTCGCTTGCAGATCGGCGAGGAAGGATTCGCGGCCGGCGAGGAAGAAACGGTGCGTCTGTTCAGCCGCCTGGCGCGCGGATTCTTCGGTTTCAATCAGCGCGTCGCGGCGTTGCAGCAGCGAGGTGTACTGCGACAGCCCGGTCTGTGCCTCGCGAATGGCGTTCAGCACCACACCATCGAAATGCGCCAGGGCCGCCTGATTGGAGGCTTCGGCGATGTGAATCCGCGCGCGCGCGCCGTTGGACGGGATGGTCCAGTTGATCACCCCGCCAAAGCCCCAGCGGTTGGTCGATGGGTCGCCCAACTCGTCGAGAATCCCGACGGTGCCGACGGTCGCGCCGATGCTGATGTCGGGGTACAACTCGCCAGTGGCCACACCTATCGCTGCAGTGGACACCGCCAGCCGCCGTTCGGCCTGACGCACGTCAGGGCGACGTTTGAGCAACGCTGCGCCATCACCGACCGGCATCACTTGCGCGATGTGCGGCAGTTCCGCGCAGTCGGCCACGCCCTGAGGCAATTGATTGAGCGGACGCGCCAGCAGCATCGACAGCCGGTACAACGCGGCCTTTTGCGCCGCTTCGTAACGCGGCAGTTCGGCGCGCAAGGACCTGAACTGAGTTTGCGAACGCGTTACCTGGGTCTCGTCGCCACGGCCGGCGTCACGCAGGCGCTGGGTCAGGTTCAGGCTCTGCTGCTGCAAGTCCAGAGAGTGCAGGGCGATGTCGCGCTCTTCATTGGCCGCGCAGACCTGGGTGTACGCCCGCACCACGTCTGCCACCAGCGTGATGCGCGCGGTGTCGGCCGCGGCCTGGGTCGCGTCGGCGTTGGCCTGCGCCGCTTCGATGCCGCGTTGCAGCACGCCGAACAGGTCGAACTGGTACGAAGTGGTCAGGCCGACGTCGCCGACGTTCGCCACCGGCACTTTCTCGGGCAACAAGTAGGCTTGACCGGCTTCCTGCAAACGCTGTGCGCCGGCTTTGGCCGTGCCGCTCCAGCCGCCCGCCGCGTCCGCCTCGCTCATCTGGAAGCGTGCCCGCTGCAGGTTAGCGGCAGCCACGCGCAGGTCGGTACTCGACACCAGCGCCTGGCGCACCAGTTCGTCGAGTTTGGGGTCGTGATACAGACGCCACCAGTCCGCTGGCACGGGCGCCGACACCACGTTGGCCGAAGCGCCGGCCAGCTCGCCCTGCAGATCAGGGCGGTTAACCGCTGCATCTTTTGGCAGTGTGTAATCCGGGCCGACCACGGTGCAGGCGGACAGCAGCAGGCCCATGCCCACGGTCAGCAGGCGTGCGCGGTGTTTCATTTAGGGGCTCCTGACGTGTCGGGCTGATTATCAACGCGAGCATTGTCCTGATCGCCATCGATGATCGACACCGTCGCGGTGCGTCCGGCGATCATGCGGAAGTCGGCCGGCACTTCGTCGAAGGCGATGCGCACCGGAATACGCTGCGCCAGCCGCACCCAGCTGAAGGCTGGGTTGACGTTGGGCAACAGGTTCGAGCCGCTGCTGCGGTCGCGGTCTTCGATGGCCGCAACGATGCTCACCACATGGCCGCGCAGGCGGGCGTTGTCGCCGATCACACGGATGTCCACCGCTGAGCCGATGTGAATCCCGTCCAGCTTGGTTTCTTCAAAATAACCGTCGATGTGGAACGAGTTGCTGTCGACCACCGAGAGCACAGGGCGCCCGGCGCTGACGAACTCGCGGTCGCGCGGCGCACGGTCATTAAGGTAGCCGTCCACCGGGCTGCGAATCACTGAGCGGTCCAGGTTCAGCTGCGCCGAATCGACCGCCACCTGCGCTTCATTCAACGCCGAGAGCGCGCGGGCTTCCCGGGACTGGCTTTCTTCCAGCTGCTCGCGGGCCACCAGATTGCCAAGGCTGCGGTTACGGCGGTTCTCGCGCTGGGCCTGCTGCCAGGTTTCCTTGCGCTCGGCCACGGTGGCCTGCGCCTGACGCAGGGCCAGACGAAAGCGGTCCTGGTCAATGGTGAACAGCAACTGGCCTCTCTTGACCGGCTGGTTGTCGCTCACCGCAACCTTTTCGATCAGGCCGGACACGTCTGGCGCGATCTGGATCACATCGGCGCGGATATGCCCGTCGCGGGTCCACGGCGCGTACATGTAATACATCACCATGCGCCAGACGACGATGGCGGCAAGGATGACAACCAGCAGGGTGAGGACCACGCGGCCCAGCGTCAGCAGAGGTTTTTTCATTTCATCAGGTATCGACTAAGGGTATCCACGACGCCGAGCAGCAGTGCGTATAGACCGACGTTGAACAAAGCCCGGTGCCAGACCAGGCGATAGAAGCGGGCGCGCGTCAACACGGCGTGCACCACCAGAAAAATCAGGTACGCGATGCCCATCAGCACCAGAAAGGTCGGCAGGAAGATCCCGCTGATGTCCAGATCACCGATCATGACGGCGCTCCATCGATGCCATACGGCGGTTGTTCTTCCTGCTCGGCGAGCACGTCGACAATCTCGACGCCCGGCAGCAGCGCCAGGCGCAGACCACTCAACGCGTGCAGCAGGTTCATGCGGGCGCTGTCATCGCCGGTGCTGTTGAAGGTCAGGGCGCGACGCGCGCGGTCCATGGTCATCAACAAACCCTTGGGCGCGGGCAAACGCTCCCGCGCTTTGAGGCAGGCGCGGAAGTGCGCACCGACTTCACTGGCCACCTGGCCGAGCAGCCGACGTGGTGCGGGCTCGACACGTGGCATGTAGGCCAGCAGGTCCAGCATGTTCAAGGCCACGCGTACTTCACGCAGTGCACTGGTGGAGTCCTGAGCGGTGATCGCCAGACGCGGCAGGTGTTGCATCAAGCGATCAAGCATGCGCACGCCCATCTGCCGATGTTCGGCCAGCGAAGCCTCCTCGCTGAGGGAAACGATGTCGCGCCAGCTGAAACGGGTCAGGCGCTTGGCCGCCACTTCCGTGCCGAAAGGCCGCACGATCAGCGTCCAGACAAAGGCGAACGCCAGGCCCGCCGGCCCCGCGAGGTTGGAATTGACGAAGTTGAGGAAGTCGGCGTCGTAGGCGCTCTGAATGCTGATAAAGGACGAGGTGTTGACGATGGTCAGCAGCGTGCCGAGGTAGAACTTCGGCTGCACGGTCAGCGTACCCACGCAGATGAACGGCACTGAAAACGCCAGCACCAGCATCGGGAAGTCGTGCAGGTTGGGCAACACTACGAACAGGTAAAGGCTGGCGAAGATTACCGACATCATCGTCCAGAAGAAGAACCGGTAAATCTGCGGTGCCGGGTCGTCCATGGCCGCGAAAAAGCTGCACGAGACGGCCGCCAGCGCGACGGCACTGGCGCCATCCTGCCAGCCCAGCAGGATCCACAAAACCGATGCCACGATGATCGCGCTGACCGAAGTCGCCACCGAATACAGCATCATCCCGCGGTCAAGAAACGGCGACAGCCGACCGAGCCGCCAATGGCGGTAAACCGCACGCCACGGTGAGTGGTCATCGGTCTCGATGGCGTGTTGCAGGCTGCGGCAGTCCTGCCACAGGTCGATCCATTCACGCAGGCGGTACAAGGCGTTTGACAGCAACAGCTGGCGGCGGTCGTCGATTTGAGCGGGGGTCGGTTGCAGACGGTCGAGTTCGTCGTGCAGCGCCTGCCAGTACTTGACCGGCGCGCCCTGGGCGGTCTGTTCCACCCAGTCGCGGCATTCGATCAACAGCGGCGCGAGCTCGGCGACATGCTCGGGAGAGCGTCGCTCCAGTGCCCACAGCGCATCGTCCAGCGCATCGATAACCGGCAGCAGGTGGATCATCCGCCCGCGCAGTTCCTTGGCGTTGCGCACGGTCTGGCGGTGCGCGCCTTCGTGGGGCAACTGGCCGATCATCAATTCCAGGCTGTTGAACGTGCCCACCATGGCCGTGCGAAGGCCGCCGACCGCTTCCGGGTTGGCGCTGCGCGAGAGGAACAGGTCGCTGTACGCGGAGGCATCCTTGAACCACTTGCCCATGGCATCGACCAGCACTGGCGCCAGGCGACGCGGCCAGAACATCGCGCCTACGACAGCGGCGCAGACGATGCCGAGGAAAATCTCTTCGGTGCGCGACACGGCGATGTCGAACACCGCCTGGGGGTTGTCGACCACGGGAAAGGAAATCAGCGGCATGGTGTAGCCGGCGAGCATCAGCGCGTAGCTGTTGGCAGTGCGCAGGTGCAGGGAGAGGAAGAGCAGGGTGCCGGTCCACAAGGCAATGACGATCGCCAGCAAAAAGGGCGTCTGCACAAACATCGGCACGACGATGACCGACGCCGCCGCGCCCAGCAGCGTGCCGGCGGCGCGGTACAGCGCTTTGGAGCTGGTGGGTGCCACGAACGGGCTCGAAACAATGTAAACGGTCGCCATTGCCCAGTAAGGTCGGGGCAGCTCCATCATCAGCGCGATGTACAGCGCGAGCATGGAGGCGGCAAAGGTGCGCACGCCGTAGAACCAGTCGCGGCCGGGCGGTACGCCGTCGAAAAAGCCCTTGAACCTGCCGTTCACGACGAGGCCTCCGGGGTCATCGGCGTAGCCAGTGCGATGGCGTTGAACACCCGCAGCGTGGCTTCGAGGTCAGCGGGGTCGACGTTGCCGAAGATGTCGCGGCGCAGGCGGATCAGTTCTTCTTCGATCGAATTGGCCAGGGCGCGGCCCTGATCGGTGAGGCTCAAGGCCTTGGCGCGTCGATCGGTGGGGTCTTCGGTGCGCTGCACCAGGCCGGCTTTGCAAAGCTGATCGAGCAGGCGCACCAGAGAAGGGCTTTCGAGCCCGCAGGCCTGGGCCACCGTCACCTGCCGAACGCCTTCACCCAGTCGGGCGATCATCAACAGCGGGCCGGCACAGGCCTCGGTCACGCCGACGTTGATCAGCGTGGTCTGGCACACACGGCGCCACTGCCGAGAGGCTGCGACGACGCCGCCGGTGATGCGCATTTGCAAGGTGTCGAGGTTCATGAGGTGGCCAATGATGCGCTGCAGGTTGGTTAGCAGGTGAATGATTAGACGCTGCATTATTAGGAAGCTAACTATAATATCCTGTAACAAAGTACGGTCGTCAAATGGAAAATGCGGGTTGAGACGGACGGAATGCCAACGTGCTCGAGCATCGCCCACGACTGATACGAACGTTAAACCTGTGGCGCCGTTGACTACAGGCGACGAAACGCGCGGGAAAGTTCGCTCGATCCCATACCGCCTGTCGGGTGGCGGTCGGGTCAATGAACTATTTTTTTCAGCGCCGTCTAAGCGCCTCTCCAAAAAAATGGCGCCAAATTAATAGCTACGGCCCGCGTGATTCGCTGGCTTTACACATTCGGGGGATTCGTGGGTTTTGAGCTGGGTGGTGGCGCAATAGTGGCTTTTATGGTGGAAAGCGCCGTTTCGGCGGTTTCTTGACTCCGGGGACGACTAAAGATAAACCGGTTCAGCCGATAGCAAAGACGACGGGAACGGCGGTCACAGGCCTGTTCCAGACACCTTCTTTGCTGTGCGCAACGCGCACCATGAGTGCACCCATGATTGATCTCGCTATCTGGAATCTTTCTATACCGGTCGGTATCGCAGCCGCCACCATCGACACGCCAAAACTTGTCGGCGGTTACCAGGATGGTTACTTCCGTTCAGGGGACACTTTGTTCTTCTGGGCGCCGGTTACAGGGTCAAGGACTGACAATGCCAAATTCCCCCGTACTGAACTGCGTGAGACTTACGCCAACGGTACGGTTCACAACTGGACGTACTCTGACGCGGACAATTTCCTGCGTGCGGCGCTGGCCGTGGACCAAGTGCCTTCGACGGGCAAAATCGTCATCGGCCAGATCCACGCCTATGGCAGTACCGAGCCGCTGCTCAAGCTCGAATACCAGTACAAGGAAAAAACCAAGACCGGCAACCTCGTCGTGAAATATCGCGCGACGCCGACTTCCGAGCCCGAAGTCATTCAGGTCGCAACCGGCGTGCTGCTCAAGCAACGCTTCACTTACACCATCCACCTGACTCAGGCCGGCAACCTGACCGTCAATGCCTACGACATGCAGTGGGGCGCCAAGCTCGACCTGTCCTGGAAAGGCAAGCCGCTGTATTTCAAGGCAGGCGTGTACACGCAGGACAATGCCGGCTATGCCACCGAAGGCGGCGCGGCGACGTTCTACAAACTGGTCGCGACCCACGACAAGAAGGCATGAGGTAGTTCAGGGATTGATGGCGTAAAGCGGTTCAGCGGCGCGCACCTGGATGACTGAAACACCGCATTCGCTGCCGTCGTAGCCTCCGACGTCTCCTACAGGGGACGCGGCGTTCTTGAGAGCCGCTCAACGGATCGGAAACACCAGACTGAAACAGATTCGCCCCGGCGAGGGCTGGGCAGCGGTCACTTCGCCGCCGTGCAGCTGCATGATCGCGGCGACGATGGCCAGGCCCAGGCCGTTGGAGTCCGAACTCTGGTGGCGTGAGGCATCGCCGCGGTAAAAGCGGTCGAACAGTTTGCCCAGGGTGGCGTCGTCCAGCGTCGGCCCCTGGTTCTCCACCTCGATGCGGCAGTGTTTGTTGCGTTCAATGACGCGGATGTCAATGGTGCTGCCTTCGTCGGCGTAGCGTATGGCGTTCGCCACCAGATTGCTCAAGGCCCTGCGCAACAGCAGCGGATCGGCGTCCAGTTGCGCTTGCCCCTCTGTGCGCAAGGTGATTTCACGTTCCTCCGCCAACCCCTCGAAATAGCCCGCCACCCGCTGCAGCTCGTCCGCCAACGGCAATGTCTGGCGATTCAGCGCTGCCTGGGCTTCATCGGCGCGGGCCAGAAACAGAATGCTTTCGACCATCCGCGAGATACGCTCCAGCTCCTCAAGGTTGGAGGCCAGCAGCGCCTGATATTCGTCCGCCGTACGCGGTTGTCGCAGCGCGACCTGGCAATGGCCCATCAGCGAGCCCACCGGCGTGCGGATCTCATGGGCGAGGTCGGCCGAAAACTGCGTCAGCCGCTGGTAGCCGTCGGCGAGCCGATCAAGCATCGCGTTATAGGCCTCACCCAGCTGCTGCACTTCCACCGGCGTGTCGCTGTTGTCCATGCGGCTGTCCAGCCGGGCCGGCGTGATGGCTGCGGCATGGCTGGCCATCTTGCGCAGCGGCCGCAGGCCCCGGCGCAGCAGCAGGTAACCGAGCAATGCGGTGAACACAAACGCCAGTGCAACGGCGAACAGGATGCGGTTGCGGAAGCCGGCCAGCGTGGCCATTTCCTTGACCGCAATGTGCGCTGCCGTAAGGTGCACGAGCTTGCCGCCGGAAACGGCCTCGACCGTCGCCGCGCGCATGGGGACGCCTGAATCGAGCCGGCCGCTGCGCATGTCGTCAACGCTCAGCGGCCGGTTGGCGGGCACGACCGGCATTTGCGGAAGCGGCGCGTGCAGCGGATTGACCATGATGACGGCCGGCTTGCCCGGCTCGGTGATGATGAAAATGTCGTCTTCGCTGTCGAGCATGTTTTCGAACAACTGCGGGCTGCTCTGCAGCGTGTTCAGGGTCAGGTCGTACTGCAGCAATTTGCGAAAGTGATCCAGCCGCGCCAGCACGGCATGGTCGCTGCGGGTCATGACCGCGCCTTTCATGGTCTCGTAGAGGTACATGCCGGCGCTGCCGACGGCGAGCATGGCGACGACCGAAAACGCCAGCGTCGCGCGCAGGGTCAGGGATGGCTGGCGTCGGGCTCGCATGGCCGCACCTCGCAGACGTAACCGATGCCGCGCACGGTGTGGATGAGTTTGATCGGGTAGGGCGTGTCGACCTTGCTGCGCAGGCGTTTGATCGCCACATCGACGACGTTGGTGTCGCTGTCGAAATTCATGTCCCAGACTTCCGAGGCGATCTGTGCTCTCGATAACACATCGCCCTCGCGACGCAGAAACAGGTGCAGCAGCGCGAACTCTTTGTTGGTCAGCGTGATGACGTGCTGCTGGCGCGTGACACGACGGCGCAGCAGGTCCAGCTCAAGGTCGGCGAGGTGAAAGTGGTCGGCCTCGCGCACCACACCCCGGCGCAGGATCGTACGGATGCGCAGCAGCAATTCGGTGAAGGAAAACGGCTTGACCAAATAATCGTCTGCGCCCAGTTCCAGCCCGCGAATCCGGTCCTGCAACTGATCGCGAGCGGTGAGGAACAGCACTGGCACGTCCTGTTTGGCGCGCAGAATTTCAATGATCTGCCAACCGTCGATGCCCGGCAGCATCACGTCGAGCACCAGCAGGTCGTAGTTGTGTTCCAGGGCCATGTGCAGGCCGTCAGTGCCATGCTGGGTCCAGTCAACTTTGTAACCGGACTCGCTGAGGCCCTTTTTCAGGTACTCGCCGGTCTTGGTGTCGTCTTCGATAAGCAGAATGTGCATCGTCGGTCATGCTCGCTTCACGTCGTTGGCAGCGTCGCCGGCTTGGGATGTCAGGAGGGGTGAGGCCTGATGCAGCGGGCTACAGGCCGCGCCGGATGAGGAGTGTAAACAACTGGGGAGACGAGGTCGGTTACATTTTTGTCATTGATCGCGGCCATGACCCGCCTCGCCGCCGAATGACAAAAATGTAATCGGGCGGTCATTGTCCGGTGCCGGTTGCGGGTACAGGATGGCTGCCATGCAACACCAAGACGCTCTGGTCCAACTCTCCCGAACTGCCCTGAGGATTTTACCGATGAAAATGAAGACAGCCCTGTCCACCACGTTCGGCATGCTGATGCTCAGCGCTGCTGTCATGGCCTCCGCAGCCGGCATGGCCGCCGGTGACATGCCAGTGGTCAAGCCACTGCGCGGCACGGTCGACAGCGTCGACAACAACACCCTGAACTTCACCACCCGCTCCGGTGCCCACCAGAGCATCGGTCTGAGCGACAAGACCGGCATCCGCCTGGTGTCGAAGACTGACGTCGAGTCGATCAAATCCGACAGCTTCATCGGCTCCGCCGCCATCCCCCAGGCCGACGGCACCCTCAAAGCGCTGGAAGTGACCGTGTTCGAACCGAGCCTGAAGGGCAGCGGCGAAGGTCACTACGGTTGGGAAAACGCCGACGGTAGCACCGGCACCATGACCAACGGCACCGTGGGTAAATTGAGCAAGGCCAACGGCCGGACCCTAAGCGTCGGTTACAAAGGCGGCGAGAAGCAGCTGGTCGTGCCGGAAGACGTGCCGATTGCCTATGTGCAGCCGGGCAAGGTTGATGAGCTGGTCAAGGGCGCGAAAATCGTGGTGTTCCCAGGCGAAGACGGCAAAACCGCTCGCGGCGTAGCGGTCGGTAAAGACGGCTTCCAGCCGCCGATGTAAACGGGTTGCGGCGCCTTGCGGCGCCGCGGCGCAGTGTGCAGGAGCGCGCTTGCCCACGATGACGGTGTGTCCGTGAATCATTCTTGGCAGGCATGCCGGATTCGCGGGCAAGTGCTCCTGCTGTTGCTGATGTACCGAATTTACCCGTGATGAGTCTCGCACCATGAAAAAAACCAGAATTCATCCATGGCCCATCCGCCTCACCCACTGGATCAATGCCTTTGGCATGGTCTGCATGTTCATGAGCGGATGGGGCATCTATAACGCGTCGCCGCTGTTCAGCTTCACCTTCCCGCGTGACTTCACCGTGGGCGGCTGGCTGGGCGGGGCATTGGCGTGGCACTTCGCGGTGATGTGGCTGCTGGTGATCAACGGCCTTGTCTACTTCCTGTATGGCGTGTTCAGTCGGCACTTCAAACGCGATTTCCTGCCGGTCACGCCCAACGCCGTCAAACGCGACATGCTCGATGCGCTGCGCTTTCGTCTCAAGCACGAGAAGGGTGTGTACAACGCGGTGCAGCGCCTGCTGTATTGGCTGGTGCTGGCCGCAGGCGTGTTGATTGTGCTGACAGGGTTGGCGATCTGGAAGCCGATTCAGCTGCAGGAATTGACCGCTGTGTTCGGCGGCTACGACTTCGCGCGGTATGTGCATTTCGCAGCAATGGCGTTCATTGGCGGCTTCGTGGTGGTGCATCTGGTGTTGGTGCTGATGGTGCCGAAAACCCTGCTGCCGATGATCACTGGCGGCACGCGTGGGATTGAGAGCGGGAAGGTCGAGCATGATTGAGCCTAAAAAACGCGCCATTGCGCGCATCAAGCTGGAACCGGCGCAGCAGATTCAGCTGGAAAGCCTGCAGCGTCGTCATTTCCTCAAGGGCGGACTGACCGTGGGCGCGATGGCGATGCTCACCGGCTGCAACCTGCAGGACGGCGATCAGGTGGACAAGGTGCTGTGGAGCATGTCGCGCTGGAATGATCGGGTTCAGGCCTGGCTGTTCAGCGGGCAGAAGCTGGCGCCCACGTTCAGCAAGGATCAGGTGCGGAATCCGTTTCCGTTCAACGCGTTCTACGGCGAGGACGATATCCCGGAACTGGACACCGCCGACTGGAAGTTGGGCGTGTCGGGGCTGGTGCGTGACAAGGCGCCGTGGACGCTGGAGGGGCTGCGCAAGTTGCCGCAGCGCAGCGATATCACGCGGTTGATCTGCGTCGAGGGCTGGAGCGCGATCGGGCAGTGGGGCGGTGTGCCGCTGCGCACGTTCCTTGAGCATGTCGGGGCGGACACGACGGCGAAGTTTGTGGGTTTCAAGTGTGCCGATCGTTATTACTCGAGTCTGGACATGCCGACGGCCTTGCATCCGCAGACGCTGCTGGCGCTGGATTTTGCCGAGGTGGCGTTGCCGCCGGAGTATGGCTATCCGTTGCGGGTGAGGGTGCCGACGAAGTTGGGGTTCAAGAATCCCAAGCACATCGTCGAGATTGTGGTGAGCAATGAGAATCCGGGGGGGTATTGGGAGGATCAGGGGTACAACTGGTTTAGCGGGATATGATCCGGGTTGTTTTTGAATCGATGTTTATATCCATTATCGGTGGTGACGCGTGTATTGGTTCCGCCCTTACGGCGGGTCACTTTTTCCAAGAGCCGAAAAAGTAACCAAAAAGGCCCTGCTCCTGGTTTGGCCCGACTTCGTCGGGTTCCCTCACTCCGACGACACTCCGTGGGCCCGCGCCGAACGGACATCCATGTCCTGACGGCGCTCTCGCCGCATCCATGCGGCTCGGCCCACTGCGCGTCGTCTGCGCTCGGCCAGCACCCAAGTCGCGTCTGGTGTCGTCTGGACGTCTTGCACACGAAGATCAAAAGCAAAGCAGAGCAAAGCAAAGCAAAGGCTTCCCGGCTAAAGCCGGTCCCACTGAATGCACGCGGTGTCCTGTGGGACCGGCTTCAGCCGGGAAGCTGTTGATCTGCACTTGATCTGCACTTGATCTGCACTTGATCTGCACTTGATCTGCCCTCTGATCGTGCCCGCGCTCCGCGTGGGTATGCATTCCAAGACGCTCCGCGTCCATTCCCGGCTAACGCCGATCTCACCGTCCGCGTTGGTCTCGCTGGCTGAATGCAACCTACTGTAGGAGCCGGCTTGCTGGCGAAAGCATTTATTCAGCCGCCATCTCCCTGCCATATCCACCGCGTTCGCCAGCAAGCCGGCTCCTACAGGGCTGCGCACCCGTCGAAACCACGGTTGCCGATGCCATTGCCGATCGTGCCCACGCTCCGCGTGGGTATGCATTCCATGACGCTCCGCGTCCATTCCCGGCTGAGGTGCCGCTCACGCTGGCTGTGCTGGCCTTGCTGGCTGAATGCAACCTACTGTAGGAGCCGGCTTGCTGGCGAAAGCGTTTAGTCAGCTACTATCTTCCTGCCAGATCCACCGCGTTCGCCAGCAAGCCGGCTCCTACAGGATCCGCGCACCCGTCGAAAACCACGGTTGCCGATGCCATTGCCGATCGTGCCCACGCTCTGCTTGGGTATGCATTCCAAGACGCTCCGCGTCCATTCCCGGCTAACGCCGATCTCACCGTCCGCGTTGGTCTCGCTGGCTGAATGCAACCTACTGTAGGAGCCGGCTTGCTGGCGAACGCATTTAGTCAGCCGCCATCTCCCTGCCAGACCCACCGTGTTCGCCAGCAGGATCTCCGTACCCGTCAAAAACCGAAGCGCCGTCAGGACATGGATGTCCGTTGCCGATCGTGCCCACGCTCCGCGTGGGTATGCATTCCACGACGCTCCGCGTCCATTCCCGGCTGAGGTGCCGCTCACGCTGGCTGTGCTGGCCTTGCTGGCTGAATGCAACCTACTGTAGGAGCCGGCTTGCTGGCGAAAGCGTTTAGCCAGCCGCCCTCTTCCTGCCAGATCCACCGCGTTCGCCAGCAAGCCGGCTCCAGGATCCGCGCACCCGTCGAAAACCGAGGCGCCGTCAGGACGTGGATGTCCGTTCGGCGCGGGCCCACGGAGCGGGACCGGAGTGAAGGAACCCCGACGGAGGAGGGGCCCAACCAGAAGCACAAGCCCTTGGCTGCTCTTTAAAACCGAAGGCGGGGCTTTATCATGTGACTCGCCGAAGGCAAAACGATCTGCCGTCAGGCAGATGCCCTGGACCTGGCTTCAAAATCACCAACAACAAAAAACCCGCCTGCCAATCCCTCGGCAAGCGGGCTTTTCATCGCATCGAAAATCAGTTCAGACCCAATTTCCCGCGCATCTGCGACAAATCCTCAGCCAACGTGTTGACCGGACCTGCCAGCGCCTTGCGGTCCTGCTCCTTCACTTTGTCGTACGTCTCGTAGCCACCGTCCTTGGTCTTGTACTTCGCCAGGATCTTGTCCACCGTCGCGAAGTTCTTCTCGACCTTGGCCACGAATGCCTTGTCCGACTGCTCCAGCTGCGGCTTGAACAGGTCAACGATCTTCTTCGAGCCGTCCACGTTGCCCTGGAAATCATAGAGATCGGTATGGCTGTAACGGTCTTCCTCACCCGACAGCTTGGTCGCCGCGACTTCTTCCATCAGCGCCGCAGCACCGCCGACCACTTTCTCGGGCGGGAAGGTCATGTCGGCAATGCGCGACTGCAGCTCTTTCACGTCAGCCAGCAGCTTGTCGGCGAACACTGCTTGATCCTTGGTGGTGTTCTGCGAGAACAACGCGTATTCCAGACGGTGGAAACCGGTGAAATCGTCGGCCTTCACGCCGTTCTCGTGATCGTCTTCGCGTGAGTCGATCGAGGCGTCCAGGTCGCTGAACAGCTCGGCGATGGGCTCGATCGATTCGTAGGACAAACGCGTGGTGGGGAACAGTTTTTTCGCCGCCGCCAGGTCGCCTTTTTTGATCGCGTCAGTAAATTTCTGAGTGTCAGCGGCCAGCGTGTCGACGTTCTCGGTCACGTAGATTTTGTAATCCGACACCGGCGTCACCAGGTCCAGCGGCGCAGTGGCGGCGAACGCGGACATCGAGGTCTGCAACACGCCAAAGGTAAGCAACAACGCGAGAGGCGACTTTTTCATAGAGCTCTTCCTGTGAGGTAAGGGTTGTCAGGCAGTTTTTGTTGTTTGGGCAGATGCAGCCAGCAATGACCGGCCAATGAAATCGTTACGGTCGACCACGCCCGGCAGAGTGAAGAAGTAGCCGCCACCGATGGGCTTGAGGTACTCCTCCAGCGGCTCGCCGTTGAGGCGGGTCTGCACGGTAATAAAGCCTTTCTCCAGATCCGCCTGATAGCAGATGAACAGCAAACCCATGTCCAGCTGACCGTTCTTGTTCACGCCGTTGGAGTAGTTGAACGGGCGACGCAGGATCAGGTTGCGCTGGCTCTCGGCCGTGCGCGGGTTGGCCAGGCGGATGTGCGAGTCGAGTTTGGTGATCTTGCCTTCCGGGTCTTTGTGGTAATCCGGAACGTCGGCCTCGGTCTTGCCATCCATCGGAGCACCGGTGGTTTTGACCCGGCCGAAGATCGCTTCCTGCTCTTGCAGGGGCGTACGGTCCCAACGCTCGACGAAGTTGCGGATGATCCGCACCGCCTGATAGCTGCCGTTGGCGGCCCAGGCTGGCTCGTCGCTGCCGGGCTGCACCCAGACCAGCTCGTTCATGGTCTTCTGGTTGTTGGAATCCGGGTTGGCCGAACCGTCGCGGAAGCCCAGGAAGTTACGCGCGCTTTCCGGCGCCTGGCCCGGTTTCAGCGGCGCCTGGGCGGGCACGGTGCCTTCCTGTTTCCAGCGCACCAGCAGCAGGTCAGGCAGGTTTTTAACGATGTCGCGCAAGGCGTGAATGTTGCTGTCCGGCGCGTTCGAGCAGAACTGAATGCTCAAGTCGCCGTGGCAGCAATCGGCCTCCAGGGCGTCGTTGGGGAAGCCGACCATGCGCTGCAAACGCTTGGGTTTGACCGATTCCAGGCCAAAGCGGTCGTCGAACAGCGAGTCGCCGACCGACACGGTAATGGTCAGGTTGTCCGGTGTGACCACCGGGCCAAGGATGCCGGAGTCAAGAGGCGGCAGTTTTGGATCGACCTGCGGCACTGCGCCGCCAGTCATCAGGAACGCGATGCGCTCGTTGAGCGTGCGGAACATGCGTTCGAGGTCTTCGCGATCCTGCGCCAGCACGTCGAACGACACCATCATCCCGGCAGTCGGGCGCGGGTTGACGATGCCGCTCTGGTGAATGCCATGGAACTCGTTGTGGTCCTGGGTTTTTTCGCTTTTCGGCGCTTCGGTCACTTGGGCCGGTGCCGGTGGGGTCGCGGCGAACGCATTGCCGGTCAGGCTGGCACCGGCAACCGCTGCGCCTGCGGCACCGAGGCCCAGCAGGACGCGGCGACGGTCAGTGGAGATCGGCGAGTTGTTTGAGTCATCTTTCATGGGAATGCTGTCTTCGCTCTGGTTTCAGGGCCGGGCGGGCGCTTAGGGCACCCGCCTGGGCACGCTCACAGGCCTGAGAGGCCGAGGGCCGGATCGATTCCATCGAGTGCGTCGGCCAATGCCTTGGCCTTGTCTGCTATCTGTTGTCGTTGTTCGGTGCTGACCTGGTCGTACGGCTTGAAGCCGTCGGCGGTCTTGAGCATCAGCAACTGGTCATCCAGTGCGGTGCTCGCGGTGTCGATCTTCTTGAGCACCTCGCCCGAGGTCTTGGTCAGCAGCGGGCGCAACAGGTCGACGACCTTGCGCGTGCCTTCCAGGTTGGCGGCAAAGCCGTTCACATCCAGGTGGCTGTAGCGTTCTTCTTCACCGTTGCTGCGCACTTCGGCGATGCTGCGCATGTTGCGCACCACCATGCTTGCCAGTTGCTCAGGGGCGATGCTCTGGGCCAGCAGTTGCTGTTTCAGGCTGGCGATGTCGGCTTGCAGTTTCTGTACGACCGGCGCCAGGCCGTCGACCGACTTCTGCGAGAACAGACCGAATTCGAGGCGGTGGAAGCCACCGAAACCGGCGTCCTGCTCGCGTTTTTCGTAGTAGTCGGCGCGCGCGTTGATGGCGTTGTCCAGCTCTGACAGGCGCTGGGCGGCAGGGGCGATGCGCTGGTAGGCAGCACGCGCCGGTGCGTAGGCTTTTTGCGCCTGCGCCAGGTTTCCGCTGTCGATGGCTTGCTGCAGGTCGTTGACCGTGCGGATCAGCGCGCTGCTCTGGGTGCTCAGGTACACCCGGTACTCGGACAGCGGCCCGATGAAGGCGACCATCGAGGGACGCGCTTTGGCGGCGGCGTCCGATTCAGCAGTCGGGGTCACGTGCAGCGTGCCACGCGGATTGCTCAGCAGGCCGCAGGTGATGGCGTAGTCGCCGGGCTGCAAGTTGGCGTTGATGATCTGGCTCAGGCCCGGAACGATGTTTTCGCGCTCTTCGACAACCAGCACGCCGTCGAGAATTTCCCACTCCACGGCGCGATCGGACGCATTGACGATGCGGAAGGCATTCTTGCCAGCCGGCACGGTGATCGAGTTCGGTTCGCAGCTCTTTGCGTTGATGGTCACGACGGTTTCATTGCCGGCGTTGGCCACGCGTTTTTTCTGCGCGGCCTGGGACGCGAAATAGAACATCGCGCCGGCGGCGATCATTAGCACGACCGAGCCCGCAACGGCGAACTGCAGAGCGCGGGAGGGCTTGGCTTTCTTCGGAGGAAGGCCGTTGGCTGTGGAGTTCATGGGAGCCCTTATTTGTTCGTAACTGAATGCGTAACGGAAGAGGTGTGGCCGTGTTCGTGGACCGGACGGGTGGGCAGACTCACCACCCGCGCCTGCGGCTTGAAGAACAGGAACAGCGCAAAGACCAGGTAGGCCAGGTACGCCACCAATACGCTGACGGTCGGCGCGTCCTGATAACCGAACATGCCTGCCAGCACCGAACCGGTCGGACCGTCCATTGGCAGAATGGCGCTGATGTCGAAAACCACGTCCTGGAAGTGGTTCCAGACGCCGGCTTCATGCAGCGAACGCACGGAGTTGGCAAGGATGCCCGCCGCCACGACGAGGATGAACAGGCCGGTGTAGCGGAAGAACTTGCTCAGGTTCAGGCGCATGCTGCCTTTATAGATGCCGACGCCAATGCACACGGCGATGATCAGGCCGAACAGCGCGCCCAGCGGGCCGGACACGCCTTCGCTCTGCTGGAACACGGCCAGCAGAAAGAACACGGTTTCGAGGCTTTCGCGGGCGACGGCGAAGAACACCATGCCGATCAGCGCGTAGGTCTGGTTTCTCGAACCGGCCAGGGCAGCGTCCAGTGACTGGTGCAGGTCATGCTTGACCGAGCGCGCGACCTTGCGCATCCACACCACCATGGAACTGAGGATGACCACGGCCACCAGACCGACGACGCCTTCGAACAATTCCTGCTGCTTTTGCGGGAATTCAGCGCTGACCATTTCCAGGCCACCGCCGACGAACAACGCCAGGGCGACGGCCAGAAACACGCCGATCCACACCGCAGGCATCCACTCGCCGCGGCCGGTTTGTCTCAGGTAACTGGCAATGATGCCAACGATAAGCGCGGCTTCAATCCCTTCGCGCAGCATGATCAAAAAAGGAACGAGCATTTGTCACCGATACGAATCTGGTAGGGTGTGCAGCGTGAATGCGTCAGGTAGCCATTCGCATTCAAACGCCGTGTAACATAATGATACTCATTATTGAATGCGAGTACTGGTTTTTTTGCAAAATCCTGCTTGTTGTTCAGCCGTTCAGGTGGTGTTCAGGCAGCAGCGGTTGACGGCCTGCCGAATTCTGTCCATCTCAGATCATGGGAATGGCCGAAATCTACTGTAGGAGCCGGCTTGCTGGCGAACCTGCCGCGTCACAGAAGGGCGATGTGTGATCACGGACGCCTTCGCCAGCAAGCCGGCTCCTACGCAATTTACGATGACAGTGTGTGCGTCATTGTCTCGACAAATCTCTGGGCGGCGGGACTCAGGCTTACACCCGTTCGGGTGATCAGCCCTATTTCCCGACACACCCCGGGATGCTCGACCCGCACTTGCACCAGATCGCTTCGGCCTTCGTTGGCGGATTCCGGCAGCAATGTCATCCCCAGGCCTTGCCGCACCAGCGCCATGACCGTCGACATGTAGTTCGCTTCCAGCCCGGGCGTGAGCACCAGGCCTTCTTCTGCAAATAAGTGCTCCACCCGCTCGCGCACGCTGCTGTCTCGCCCGGTGAGGATGATGGGTTGTCCGGCCAGCGCCTGCAGGGTGACCGAACGCTTGCGTGCGAGCGGATGATCCGCAGGAACAAACAGGCTTAGCCGGTCGACCATCACCACCTCGAACGCCAACCCGTGACCGACACGGGCCCGCACACCCAGCCCGAAATCCACTTCGCCCTCACGCACCAACGCATCGATCCGCTGCGCCACCACGTCACGCAGGCGCACCTCAACGCCGGGGAATTGCTCGCGGAAGGTTTTCAGGATCGGCGGCAACGTGCCGGAACACATCGAAGGCAGCGCGGCAATGGTCACCACGCCCCGGCGCAGCGCTGCCAGATCCCGCGAGCCGCTGACGATGTTGTCCAGATCCAGCAGCAGTTTCTCCATCGGGCCGCGGTTGTTCTGGCCGGCAGCAGTCAGCGTGACCTGACGCGGGCTGCGCTCCAGCAGGGGTACGCCGAGCCATTCCTCCAGTTGCTGTATCTGCACGGTCAATGCAGACGGCGACAGGTTCAACTCCAAAGCGGCTTTGGCGAAGCTGCCCGTGTTGGCCACGGTGAGGAAGGCGCGAATGTGCTGGATCGAGTTTTTCAACGCTCAGTGCCTCGATTGGGCGCACGGGAGACGGCGTTCGGTTTTTCCGAACGTGGCTCACCGAACATTTCAATTTACAAAGCTTACCCCCGTTTTGATACTCGCTGAAAACAACAACAGCTCTCCCGCCGCCTGCCGGTCAGGGACGACAAAGGATCCATCATGCTCGCCACCTTCGGTGTCATTACCATCCTCAGCTTGCTCGCCGCCGTCATGAGCAAACGCCTTTCGCCCCTGGTTGCCCTGATTGCGCTGCCTATCATTGCCGCGCTGATTGCCGGCTTCGGTCTGCAAACCAGCGGGTTCATCATCACCGGCATCAAGAACGTCGCCCCCGTGGTCGGCATGTTTGTGTTCGCCATCCTGTTCTTCGGGGTGATGACCGACGCCGGCATGCTAGACCCGATCATCGACCGCATCCTGCGCACGGTCGGGACGCGTCCTACCCGGATTGTGGTCGGCACCGCGCTGCTGGCGTTGCTGGTGCACCTCGACGGCTCCGGTGCGGTGACCTTTTTGGTGACGATCCCGGCGATGCTGCCGCTGTATACGCGGCTGGGCATCGACAGACGCATTCTGGCCTGCGTCGCGGCGATGGCGGCAGGGGTGAACTTTCTGCCTTGGACCGGCCCGGTGCTGCGCTCGTCGGCGGCATTGCATGTGCCGGTCTCGGAGCTGTTTCAACCGTTGATTCCGGTGCAGATCGTGGGCTTGGCGTTCGTGTTTTTCAGCGCCTGGATGCTCGGGCGTCGGGAAGAGAAACGCCTTGGGCTGGGTGCAGGCGCCACGGTTGATGTGGTGCCGCAGCGGGTGCTCACAGAGCAGGAAGAAGTGCTGCGTCGGCCGCGCCTGTTCTGGCTCAACCTGCTGCTCACGGTGGTGGTGATGGCCGTGATGATTTCCGGCTGGGTCGACCCGGTGGTGATGTTCATGGTCGGCACAGTGCTGGCGCTGTGCATCAATTACCCCAATGTCGATGCCCAGCGCGCGCGCATCGACGCCCACGCCAAGACCGCCCTGACCATGGCGAGCATCCTGCTGGCGGCGGGGGTGTTCACCGGCATCATGCAAGGCACCGGCATGCTCAAGGCCATGGCCGAAGTGGCCGTGGCGCAGATTCCGGCCGGTCACGGCAAGCTGATCCCGATGGTGGTGGGTTTTCTGTCGATGCCGCTGAGCCTGCTGTTCGACCCCGATTCTTTCTATTTTGGCGTCATGCCGGTCATCGCCGAGGTTGGCCGCGCCCTGGGCGTCGATCCGCTGCAGGTGGCGCAGGCGTCGCTGCTGGGCGTGCACACCACGGGCTTTCCGGTGAGCCCGCTGACCCCGGCGACGTTCTTGCTGGTTGGGCTGTGTAAGGTCGAACTGGCCGACCACCAGCGCTTCACCATTCCGTTCCTGTTCGGCGCATCGGTGCTGATGACCCTGACCGCCTTGCTGCTGGGAGTGTTTTAAATGAAAAGTCTACGTATCGGCTCGGGTGCCGGTTATTCAGGGGATCGCATCGAGCCGGCGGTCGAACTGGCCGAGAAGGGCGACCTGGATTACCTGGTGTTCGAGTGCCTGGCCGAGCGCACCATTGCGCTGGCGCAACAGGCACGGCTCAGCGACCCCGAGGCGGGTTTCGATCCACTGCTGGGCGAACGCATGCGCCGCGTGCTGCCGTTCGTGGAGCGCGGGCGCGAAGAGGGGCAGCGTCGACTGCGGTTGATCAGCAACATGGGCGCGGCCAATCCGCTGGCGGCCGCGCGCGAGGTGCGGCGCATCGCGGTCGAGCTGGGTCTGCAAGGGTTGAAGGTTACCGCATTGACGGGGGATGACGTTTTGGCTGTCCTGCAAGCCGATCCCGGCCAGTTACTGGATAACGGCGCGACGCTGGGCTCGCTGGGCGACCGTCTGATTTCTGCCAACGCCTACCTCGGGGCGCAAGGGATAGTGGAAGCGCTGCAGGCGGACGCTGATGTGGTGATCACCGGACGTGTCGCTGACCCGTCGCTGTTTTTGGCGCCTCAGCTGTTCGAGTTCGGCTGGGCTGAGGACGACTGGACGCGCCTGGGACGCGGCACGCTGGTGGGGCATCTGCTGGAGTGCGCGGGACAGATCACCGGCGGCTATTTTGCCGATCCGGGCGTTAAAGACGTGCCGGACCTGGCGCGCCTGGGCTTTCCCCTGGCCGAAGTCGATGCCGAGGGCAGGGCGGTGGTCAGCAAAGTGGCGGGCTCAGGGGGGCGCATCGACACGGCCACCTGCACCGAGCAGATGATTTATGAGGTACACGACCCGGCGGCGTACCCCACCCCGGACGTCACGGCGGACTTCTCCGGCGTGTCGTTCAGCATGGTCGCGGCCAACGAGGTGCGGGCTGAAGGCGCTGATGGTCGCGCTCGACCCCAGACGTTGAAGGTCTCGGTAGGCTATCTCGACGGCTGGATCGGCGAGGGGCAGATCTCCTATGGCGGGCCCGGTGCCGTGGCTCGCGCGACGTTGGCTCGGGACGTGGTGCTGGAGCGCCTGCACCTGACTGGCGTGGTTTTTGATGACGTGCGCGCCGAGCTGATTGGCGTGGACGCCCTGCATGGCTCTGCGCTGGGCACGCGCACGACCGCCGAGCCCTGGGAGGTGCGGTTGCGCGTGGCGGCCCGCTGTGCGGACAAGGCCCAGGCCGTGCGCATCGGCAATGAAGTGGAGACCCTTTACACCAACGGGCCTTACGGCGGCGGCGGTGCCACCAAGGGCGTGCGGCAGGTCGTTGCCGTGGCGTCTTTATTGCTGCCGCGTGACGCCGTCAAGGTGCAGGTTCATCTGGAGGATGCCTCGTGAGCACGACAAAACTGCGGGAACTGGCCCATTCCCGGACCGGCGACAAGGGCGATACGTCAAACATTTCGGTCATCGCATTCAGACCCGAGGACTACCCGCGATTGCTTGAGGCCCTGACGGTGGAACGCGTCGCCGCTCATTTCGCAGAACTGCTGGGGGGCGATGCGGCGCGCGTTCGACGCTATGAGCTGCCGAATGTGCATGCGCTCAATTTCGTGCTGCCAGGCATTCTCAAGGGCGGCGTGACACGGTCACTGGCGCTGGACGCCCACGGCAAGGCGCTGGGCGCGGCGTTGCTGGATATCGAGGTTTGAGAACGGAGTTTGCGGTGCGGCGACTGACGCCTTCCCGGCTGAAGCCGGTCCCACGGGGATGTTTTTGCGGTTGAGGTGAGATCAACCTGTAGGAGCGCGCTTGCCCGCGAAGGCGGCGTGTCAGTCAACCGATTCGTCACAGGCAGAATGCGTTCGCCAGCAAGCCAGCTCCTTGTAGGTTGCATTCAGCCAGCAAGGCCAGCGCAGACGGTGAGATCGGCGTCAGCCTGGATTGGACGCGGAGCGTCATGGGATGCATACCCACGCGGAGCGTAGGCACGAGCTGGCATCTGCAACCGTGGTTTCGACGGGTGGGCAGGTCCTGTAGGAGCCCGCTTGCTGGCGAACACGGTGGGTCTGCCAGGAAGATGGCGGCTGACTAAATGCATTCGCCAGCAAGCCGGCTCCTACAGTAGGTTGCATTCAGCCAGCTAGGCCAGCGCAGATGGTGAGATCGGCGTTAGCCGGCATTGGACGCGGAGCGTCATGGGATGCATACCCACGCGGAGCGTGGGCACGAGCAATAGTGGGATCGGCAACCATGGGCTCGACGGGTGGGCAGGTCCTGTAGGAGCCGGCTTGCTGGCGAACACGGTGGGTCTCGCAGGAAGATGGCGGCTGACTAAATGCATTCGCCAGCAAGCCGGCTCACAGTAGGTTGCATTCAGCCAGCAAGGCCAGCGCAGACGGTGAGATCGGCGTTAGCCGGGATTGGACGCGGAGCATCATGGGATGCATAGCCACGCGGAGCGTGGGCACGAGCTGGCATCTGCAACTGTGGTTTCGACGGGTGGGCAGGTCCTGTAGGAGCCGGCTTGCTGGCGAACACGGTGGGTCTGGCAGGAAGATGGCGGCTGACTAAATGCATTCGCCAGCAAGCCGGCGCCTACAGGGATCTGCGGTCCGACGCCAACCCTGGTCAGTTCTGATTCAACAAAAACACCACGTACCCCCGAAACCACGGGCTGTCCTGCAAGTACCCGGGTGCTTGCCATTCCCCGCCTTGCACGAGGCCTATCTTGAACGGCAGGCCCATTCGGCTGATGCGCGGCAGGTAAGCGGCATAATCGGCGATGCTTTGGCGGCCCTGGTATGTCTGCACCACGACCTCATCGATCACGCCTTTCAACTCGCCGATCGCTTGCGAGTCTGCGTTGCTCCCCCAATCCATCAACCCGGTAATGCCCAGCTTCAGCTCAGGCGGCAAGCGTTGGCGCAGGTTTTTGAGAAATGCGACGTAGTCCTGCAGATAACGAGTACGTGCGTCGAAATCAATCTGCACGCCAGTGACTGCGGTGCCGGTGTTTCGCCAGCGCTGCACCTGGGCCAACAGCTGTTTGTAAACCGGCTCGGGCCAACGCAGCGAATGGGCGCGGTAGACGATCCACACCTGCCGTTGCGGCAAGCGCCTTACGCCCATGCCTTGCGCAATCAGCCGCACTGCCTGGCGGTCTGATCGCGGCGCGCTGATCTGGCCCTGCAGCACGTACAGCGTTTGCGCCTGATCCAGCACCGGCTGGGTCGCCACACCGCTCCATAACCAGAACGCGTCATGGTCGTAGGCACTCACCGCGGCGCCGCTCGCGGTGCTCGTCAGGGCCGCGGTCAGCATCAACATCGCGCTGCAAGTTGCCCTTGCACGGCGGGTCCAGCGCCGGGAGATCACCAGTAATACTGCAGCGATTTGCCCCAGCGAGTGCCGCTGTAGGTGGATTTGAGCTGCTTGAACCAGCCTTTACGCACTGCCGGCGCCACGTCCTTGCCGCCGCAGCTGTTATAACCCGACGGCGCGTAGCAATTGATCGCCCTGAACAACGCGTAGGCCCTGTCATCCGACGACGCCTTGCTGTCGGCGATCACCGTCTGGTAGCCGTTCAGCCGGGAAAACACGTCGCCCTTGAAGGCGGGCTCGCTGCCGCCCAATTCACCCGCGCCGGGCTGTTGGTCCAGCGGCATGCCGTCCAGGCCGTTGCGCAGGATGAACTCGCCCAGGCAATTCAGGCCCTTTGCGTCCCTGGCGTTGGCCTGCAACAGGCCGGCGACCTCGCCGATGCTCGGGCAGGGGTAACCGGACTCGGCCTTGGCGCCGTTCCAGCGGAACAGCTGCAACGAATGGCCGGCGTCGTAGACATACCCCAGGCTTGTGCCCAGTTTGGTGTCGGCCGGGGTCTCCGGCAGCGCCTTCAAGTCGTCGGAAAAGGCGGCGTATTGGCTGCGAATCAGCTCCTTGTAGAGCAGAACGAATTGCGCGGTGGCTTTCTCGGTGTCGCTGATGCCCTCGCCGATCTGCTGACGCAGCAGCGACGCATCGGCGGCTTTGCCCAGCAGAATCAGACGCACCTGAGCGGAGGTAATGGGCGAGTCGCCGGCGAATACCTTCGTCAGTTGCCCGCTGCGCTGGTAGTTCATCGCCAGTGCCAATTCCAGTTGCTCGCGCTGCAAGGGTTGCTGCGCCAGAGGCAGCAATTTCAGCCACAGCGCTTGAGCGGCCGGCAGATCGTTCCCGGCTTCCATGGCCAGGCCGCGCAGGGTCTGCTGGCTGAACGCCAGGTAACCCAGCTTTTCGGGGATGTCGTTCGGCAAGCGCTTGAGTGCTTCGGCGGGCTTCTTGTCGACATAAAACGCGAACGCTGCCTGCAAGTAGTCAAACATCGCCGGCTGCTGATCGAACAAAGACTTCTGCGCCAACAATTGCTCGCGGGTCAGTGGGTTTGGCAGGTTCGCACGCATGATCATCAAGTCATGGGTCGCGGTTATCAGTGCCGACGAGGTGGCACCGGTCAGGCCGGTCAGCAGTTTGTTGTCGGCCTCCTGGATCAACGTCTCCGGCGAGGCAGACGCGCGCGCGTCGCCTGCTTCTGTGAGCTGCCAGGTGTAATCGGCGGCGAGCTTATCGGCATCCCCGGCCAACCAATGCACCCGACGCAGCAGCCCCCTTGCCGAGCGCGTGTAGTGGCCGTCCGGGTAGGCGACGAGGTAGCGATCGAACGCCTCGGCGACGCTGTCGTAAGCCGCGCGGTCGCGGTCCTCCTTCAGGCTGCCGTATTCGTCGAACGCGTCCTGTTCCGCGGCGTTGAGCCGGGTGCGGGCAATCATGTACAGCGATGTTTCCTTGAGCCAGGGCTGCGCAGTGTCGGCGAGGCTGGCGAAAGCCTTCTCGGCCTCGCTGAAGCGGCCGTTGTAGAAATCCATCGCGGCTTGCAGGTACGCAGCAAACGCCATGGCCTCAGGCGATTGAACAGTGGACGGCACCAGGCCGGCCTGAGCATCCCCCTCCCAGGTACAGGCTTGCAGCATCTGCAACCGGGCGCGAGCCAGTGACTGACGCTCCTCGACGGCAAGGCCCTCGGTGTCCACCAACTGGCCAATGAAGTCGGCCGCGCTTTCGTCGCGGTTACTGCGGCAGCGGCTGCCTTCGCCCTGAAGGAACGCCTGGCCTGCGGTGTCGTTGCTGTCGCGCGCAAGGCCGAGCTTGCCGAGCAGGTCGCTCATGGCCGCGGCGCCGGATTCTTCGCTCTCGTCGCCCTCGATGTCTTCATTCGCCAACCGAAATGCGGCGAACGGCACCGGGCCGTAGCCTTCGGCGAGCTCCTGGTCAGTCAACGCATTGGGCTTGAGCGGCACTGCGTTGCGATCCGCCAGCAGCAGGCGCAGGTTGACTCGGCTGTCGTTGCCGGGCGTGAGGAACGGCAGGTTGTTGCAGACGTCCAGCGAATCGTGCAGCAGCGACCAGTCGGGGTAGCAGGAGTCGTCACTGCTGGCCTGGGCCTGGCCGCCCAGCGTCGCGCCGATGATCAATGCAAGTGGGGTCAGGGAGCGGATACGCATGAACAGTCCTTGATTTCGCTACGTAGAGGGAGTGGAGCGCGGCGAATGATACAGGGTGCATTCAAGTCTGGAGAAGTGACGCGCAGCTTCGAGTGATGCACCCCCACGCGGAGCGTGGGGAACGATCACAGTCCCACATATTTGCGTCCGCCGTAGCCGTTGGGTGCTGCCGAGATCCATTGTAGGAGCCGGCTTGCTGGCGAACGTGGTGGGTCCGAGCCGAACGCGTCGACTCACGAAACCGGTTCGCCAGCAAGCCGGCTCCTACAAATCCGTGATCTTCACCGCGCCGGTCGCTATCCGCGCCGGCAGTTTCAGTTGCGCGCACAGCCCGCCGCCTTCGCGGTTGCTGAGGCTCAACGTGCCGCCCAAAGCGATGGTCAATTGCTGGGCAATCGCCAGGCCCAGCCCGGTGCCGCCGGTGTCGCGGTTGCGCGAGCTTTCCACGCGGTAGAACGGCTTGAGCACTTCGGACAGTTGCGCTTCGGCAATGCCGGGGCCTCGGTCCAGCACTTGCAGCGACAGGCTGTTGTCCGGGTTGGCCAGCACTTGAATCTGCGCCGCGCCGCCAAACTTCAGGGCGTTGTCGGTCAGGTTCACCAGCACCCGGCGCAGCGCGTGGGGACGGGTGTCGATGACTGCGACGGTCTTGCCCGACAACTCGACCTCACGGCCGACGTCCTGATAATCGAACACCAGGCTGTCGAGGAAAGAATCCATGTCCACCCGCCGTGCCGTCTCGGTCGAGGTGTCCATGCTGCGGGCATAGGCCACGCCTTCCTGCACCAGATGCTGCATCTCGCTCAGGTCGCTCCACAGCTTGTCCTTCTCGACCCCATCGTCCATGAACTCGGCACGCAGCTTCATCCGCGTAATGGGGGTCTGCAGGTCATGGGATATCGCCGCGAGCAGCTGCATGCGCTCCTTCACGTAGGTCGCGATGCGTTGCTGCATGGTGTTGAACGCCACGGCGGCGAACGCCACCTCGGCCGGGCCGCTTTCATCCAGCCGGATCCCTTCGCCGTTCGGGTCGAGGTTGTCGACCGCATGGGACAGGCGCGTCAGCGGCCGAATCGCCGTGCGTACCGCAAGCCAGGTGCAGGCGATGAGCAGCACCAGTTGGCCGATCAGCAGCAGCGGCAGCCACGGCGACAGCGGTGTGATCTGCGGGCGCACGTCAATGGTCAGCGGATTGCCGTCCTTAAGCGTCAGATGCGCCTGATAATGCGGGTGGCTGTCGGCGATGTTATTGAAGGTCAGCGTGTAGTCGCGGCCCAGGCTGTCTTGCATGGAATGCACTGACATCGGCGCCTTGTCCATGTCCACCGGCGTGCCGGTCTGCCCGGGGCCAAGGACGTAGCGGTAGGTAGGGTGTTCAAAACGCGGCAGCCACGACGGGCGCTCTTCGACCGGCAGACGCTCCAGGATCGCGACCGTCGTGGTCAGATCGCGCTCCATGTTGCCAAGCATCGTGGTCATCGCCGACTCGTAGCGCTCATAGAACTGCAGCCCGAAGGACAGCCCGTGGGCCAGCACCAAACTGATCAGAAAGATCAGCGAAAGCCGCGAGGCCAGCGTGCGCGGCCATCCAAAACCGAGTTTCATGGGTTGTCCCCGAGAATTTCCACGGCGTAGGTGAAGACATAGCCCTCGTTGCGCACGGTCTTGATATAGGCGGGATCGCGCGCATCGTCGGCCAGGCGCTGGCGCAGGCGGCTGACCAGCAGATCAATGGAGCGGTCGAACAGGTCCGCATCGCGGCCCTGAGTCAGGTTGAGCAACTGATCACGGCTCAAGACCCGCTGCGGGTGATCGAGAAACGTCCGCAGCAGGCGGTATTCCGCACCGCTAAGGGTGACGACCGTGCCGTGGGCATCCAGCAAATGGCGGGCGGTGGTGTCCAGCTGCCACTTGCCGAAGGCCAGCAGCCGACCGGCTTCGGTCACGACAAGATTGGGCGGCAGCATGCGCGTGCGGCGCAGCACGGCGTTGATCCGCGCCAGCAGCTCGCGGGCAGCGAAGGGTTTGACCAGATAATCATCAGCCCCCATCTCCAGGCCGATGATGCGATCGGTTTCGTCACTGCGGGCAGTGAGCATCAGCACCGGCGTGGTCTTGTGCTTGCCGGTGCGCAGTTCACGGCACAGCACCAGGCCGTCGTCCCCGGGCATCATGATGTCGAGCACGATCAGGTCCACGGGCGTCGACTCCAGAAACGAACGCATCTGCCTGCCATCCGCCACCACGGTGGTGCGCAGGCCGTTCTTCTTCAGGTAGTTGCCCACCAACTCCCGGATCTCCCGATCGTCATCGACAATCAGAATGTGATCGACGTGCTCCATTGGCCCTGCTCCAGTGTTCATGGGTGTGTGACGCATCTTAACCAGTCGCGCGTGACTTGCCTGCCGGCGTTTGTATTCCACTGTATCTGGCGGCGTCGGGCATACACGCGCATTCAAAATGCGGATTTTTCGGCGCGAATGTATCGCTCTGTATCTGCGGCGCGCTCTGACACGTAAGGATGTTTTTCCGGCGGTTCGCGACACAAGCGAGATACCTGAGGGGCGTTCAATGGGACCCATCGAGACGACAGACACACACCGCCTCGAACCCCTGACGAATGACCCTTCAGATACCGGAGAACATCATGAACTGGAAAAACCTCAGCATCGCCACTCTCTTTGCCGCCCTGAGCCTCGGTGCCCTGAACGCACAAGCCCAGCCGGTTGTTCAAGCGCATAACTACATGTATGGCGAGCATCTGGACATCGCCAAGGCGCTGGCCACCGAAGTCGATCCGACCCCGGCGTGCGGTGTGGTCAATGCCCACTTGCGCTACCTCGATTCCCAGGGTCAGCAGCAGATCCTCAACTACGAAACCGTTTCGCAGAATTGCCCGCAGGACAACTGAGTCACGCGCCGACCGGCCGCCGCACTTGCGACGGCCCGGCCCGCTCATTACTGATGAATTTCGTGAGGATTAGACCATGACACCGATCAAGACCACGTTGTCCGCCCTGGCTTTCGCGCTCGCCGGTTTCGCTGTGCAGGCCAATGCCGCCACTCACTCCAGTTGCGCCGATGACCGCGCCTGCTTGCAGATGGCGCCGTTGGTGGCCGAAGACGGCTCCGACAAAACCCCGCTGGTGATGTGGATCGAAAGCCGCAATCAGGAGGTGGCCGAAGGCGGCTCGGAACATACCCGGGCAGGCGTGACCGGTGAGCAGCAGAGCCGGGTTTGACGGTCGACGGCGCGGGCGGCCGGTCAGCGTCTGAGCATTGGCAGCGACACGCCAGTGGGCGGTCGTCGGGTGGCAGGAGTAAGCTGTGCTCCTTTTTGACTGCCCGCGCCCATGCGCCGCTCAGGACCCAGCCCCCGCAATGAGATCAACCGCTGCCTTCGCGCCACCCCCGTCGCTGTTTTTGCCCCTGACCGAAGCGGTGTGCAAAGGCCTGGCGGCTGGCGAACCGCTGGACGACTTCCTGAGCCAGGCGGGTCGGCCACAACTTGCCGCGTTGATGCTGCTGCTCAATCTCGACGCGCTGATGGCGCAGAACACCGCCGTCGAACAGCTCGAACGCATGCTGGATGACGTCATGCGCGCGGCCGCCTCGGTTGAAGACGCGGGCGGCCGCTTCGCCGATCTGCTGCGCGGCAGGTTTACGGCCGAACGCCTCGCCGCAGGACTTGCCGTCATCGAGGTGGCTGGCCTCAGCTTGCTCGAAGAAGTCGACATCGAGCGCCAGGATTACCTGGACGGGGAGGGGCAGTGGGACTTCGGCTTCGGCCTGCGTCATCGCGACACGCTGGAGCCGCTGACCCGCGAAATCGTGATGCCCTCCGGCGATGTCTTGCGCCTGAGTGACCAGCAGAGCCGGATCTTCGACGAGTTCAAAGTTTGCAACGAAGAGTCGTTTCACCTGCAGGCTTATGCCGGGGTGGGCAAGACGTACTTGCTGGCGAAGTTTTTTGAAGTGCTGGTGCCGGACAAGACCTTGCTGATGGCCACTTTTCCGGGCCAGGTTGCAGCACTCCAGGCTCGTGTGCGTCAGGCTAGCCCGGATGCGCGGATCAACGCGTGTACCTTCGGTCATATGGCCAATCTGCTGCTCAACCGCGACCTGACGGCTCGCGGCTGGCGCAACACCGACACCCACCGCACGGGTGCAAGCTCGCTGGTCGATGACAGGCAGGTGGCGCAGTGGCTGAATTTCCAGGCCGTCGGTGCCCTGCAGCCACGTGAGGTGGCGCGGGTGTGCCGCAGCACGGTGCACAGTTTCAGCCTGTCTTCGCGGGCGACGATCGAAGCCCGGCATTTGCCCTCGCTGGGCCATGCCGCGAGTCAGGCGGACATCGCCCTGCTACTGGAATACAGCCGGGTGTTGTGGCGCGAGACGGTCAGGCCGTCTGCGCCGCACATTCGTCTGCCGATCCGCAACAGCCACCGGATCAAGTTTCTGGCGCTAACCGATGAGGTGATCCCGGAAAACTACACGCACATCATCATCGACGAGAGCCATGAGCTGACAGCGCCGATGGTGCAGATCCTGGATCGCAGTCCCCAGGCGGTCATCACCTTGGGCGACGAATTCCAGCAGCTCAGCGGCAAGGCCCCGCGCCATGGCGGTTTCATTCGCCAGCGCTTCATGACGCAGTCGATTCGCGCCGGGCGGCAGATGGCCGACGTGCTCAATCCCATGATTCAGCTGCACCCCAGCGACATCAAGGAGGGCTTTGTTGGCCGCGCACCTTACCCGACGCGGATCATCGGACACGGCGTGATGCCGATTCCGGAAAAGCCCACCACGATTCTGGTCGCCAACGAATGGGGTTTGTTTGCCTGGTTCAAGCGCTTGACCGAGGCGGGCGAGCGCTTCCAATTGCCGCCGCGCACGCTCGAACACCTGACGCTGTTCGTCAACGGCCTCGACCTGTTGTATCGCGAGGACCTGCGCCCGCAGCACCGGCTGATCTTTCGTTACGCCTACTGGGACGCGCTTGCTTCGGCCATGGGCGGCAGCCATGAATTCAAGGCGGTGCACGAATGGCTCGGGCAGGGCAACCGTCTGCAGGACTTCATCGAAACGGCCCAGCGCTTTTGCAACGACCCGGCGGCCATCCTCAAACTGGCCAAGGTCGAAGACGTGAAGAACCAGGAATTCGACTCCGTGCTCCTGTCCCGCGACCTCATGCGCCCACCCCGCGCAGGCTCGGTGCATTCCCTCGCGAGCGTCTGTTCGCTTCTCTACACCGCCAGCTCCCGCGCCCGGCATGAGCTGCTGCTGCCCGGCAACATGAATGACTGGTTGCAGGATCTGGGGCGTAAATAGACCGCGCAACGATGGGGCACGATGCGGCGTGCTGCGACTGCCTTCGTACATCCAGGGCCTTTCCTACTCAACGGCACGATTCGCGCTGACTTCGCGTGCGCTCATCCATCGGTAGATTTCTGATCGACATTGAGTCGAATCAGGGATGGACCATGGACAACACCGCTGCGTATGGCGTACGGCCAGCTTTCGTCAACTGCGAAACCGGGTTGGGGAGGGCATTGATCGCCATGTTCAAATCCCTCGAAAGCGAGTTGAAGTGCGAAGCTGCGTTGGCAGGAGCATTAACCGTCGTCGTTTTTGGTGGGTGCGCTGTGCATCTTTATACAGCTCATCGGGTTTCCAGCGACGTGGACGCTGAGTTCTTTGGGTCACACCTCCCTGCTGATCTGGATTTGCAGGCCATGTTGGCGGCAGTGCCCCAAACGTTCGTAGATGATCAAAGCGGTCGTGTAGTGGAACTGTCTTATGACCTCGATTTCACATCGGGACTGGGCCCACTGCATGAGGACTACCTTGAGCGCGCGGTGCCGCTTGACTCATTCGGACCCGAGTCGCCGCTACGCGTGTTGATTGCAGCCCCGGTTGATCTTGCGATCTCCAAGCTTGGACGCGGCACGGAGCAGGACATCAGCGATATCTTTGCCCTGCTGCGCACCGGCTTTATCCTTGCTGCCGATTTCGAACGCTTGGCCGTGCAGGCAATTGATTGCTATGTTGGCAACCATGAACCTCCTGCTTCGATTCTGAATAATATTCTGCAGGATTATCTGGAGGACGGTAATGGACAGTGCGGTTGAACACCACCTACTTTCCGATGCGATGGCCCGCCTGGCCGGGCAACCGCTTAGTCAGGCTGATGACGATGCATTGGTGAATCTCGCGCATCAGGTGTGGTACGAACACTCGAGCATGGAGTCGGAACTCCGAAGATTTCTGGCCAGCCATCCCGAGGAGCTGGCGGTGCGCCGTGCAGGGTATCTGCTTGAGCGGCTGACGCGTTTCCCGTGCGCCACTGACGACCGGGTCCGGGAAACCTTGCAAGCGTTGAGCCTGTTGATGCGTGGTTTCCCTCGTGCTGCAGAGCGCCATGAAGCAGCCCAGGTTCGGCTTCGTGACCGTCGCGATGAGCTTGCCTTGTCTTGGGGGCTGAATGAGGGATTAGGACTAAAGGTTCAGACGCTGCTGCCCTATCAGACTCGGCATTACGCAGCCGCTCGCAGTTCGGCATTTCAATGATGCCGATTAGTGGACCGATCTCGTGTTCGCCGCGAGTGATGGGAGTATTGAATCCCTTCTGGTAGCGCTTGCCCGCGAAGAGGCCGGCACATCCACCATCGTCATCGCCAGACACAACGCCTTCGCCAGCAAGCCGGCTCCTACGGAATCGTGGTCGCCGCAGGTGATAGGTGCGTCGAATCCTTTGTAGGAGCACGCTTGCCCGCGAAGATGTCGGCACATTCAACATCGTCATCAACAGACACAACGCCTTCGCCAGCGAGCTGGTTCCCACGAAATTTGGTTCGCCATTAAGCCGGCCCCTTCGGATACTTCACCGCAGGTAATCGGGATGTTGATCCCTCGCAGGGATCAGTCGGCGCCTGGTAATCAGCACCCATTCCATCCTGCGCGGCCGGTTAAACGTGGGTCGGCTGATGGCCTCGCCATTGCTTCGGGCTCGCCCCAAACCAGCGTTTGAACGCGCGTGAGAATGCGCTGGTTTCGGAGTAGCCGAGCATTGAGGCAAGTTGGGTGATGCTCAGCTCCTGCTGTTTTAAATGCTTCAGAGCCAGCTCACGGCGGGTCCGGTCGACCAGTTGAGTGAAGCTGAGGCCGTGTTCACGCAGCTTGCGCTGCAACGTCCATTCGGAGAGGTCCAGGCTGCGCGCGAGGTCGTTCAGTTCCGGCTCGCCCAGGTGCAGGGTCGTCAAAAGGCGCTGGCGCGCGCGGTCGATCAGCGTTGGCTGGCTGCTGCTGACAGCCCCCGAACCGTTGTCGCCCAACTGGCGGATCGCGTCCTTGATCAGCATCAGCAACACTGGGTCGCTGCCGGGCATGACTTTGCCCACTACGTCCATTTTGGGAATCAGCAGCGAATTGCAGCGCTGACCGAAACACACCTCGGCACTGAACACGTCGCGGTGCTCCTGCCAGCTGTGCGGCCGGGCGTGTTCAAAGGCGACCTGACGCGGTGCCCAGTCCGCGCCGAGCACATGGCGGATGAGGTTCAGCGCCATGCCCATGGTCAGCTCGGCGTCCTGGCGACGTTCGTTGATGGCGCCGTGGCGCACCTGGTAATCGAAACGGTAGCACCCGCCCTGATCGACCAGTTCGATCAGGGTGCTGTGCTGGTGGAAGGGGAAGGCGGCGGAAAAATTGATCAGCGCGTCTTCCAGAGTGGCCGAGCACAGGCCGATGTAGCCCAGCAAACCCAGCGCCTGTGGCTGGAATTGCTGGCCGTAACGCAGGCCGAAATTGTCGCAGCCGGTCTGCACAGCCGCTTCTTCCAGCACTTTGCAGTAATTGGTGAGCGGCAGGCTCAACGTCGGGTGCAGCAACTGCTCGGGATCAATGCCCGAACGGCCGAACACCTGATCGAGATCACCCCCGTGCTGCACGATAAAGCCGTCCAGGCCATTGGCCGCAGCCGACAGCACGCCACGATTGCTGGTGCCGGGGGCGTTCGGTGCAGCGACGGAGACGAGGGTCGGGAGCATGGGGAGGAGGGCTCTGACGATGTGTAGGTCTGGGTTGCAAGCAAATGTCATACCTTTCGCCCAGGGCCAGCATCGTGCAGGAGCGTGCTTGCCCGCGATCTCCGGGGCACCAGGCACAAATGTGTTGAATGTAAAGAGGTCTTCGCGGGCAAGCGCGCTCCTACAATGGGCAGATCGCTACCCGGCGACTCATCCGGCAACCAGGGTTTTGGGAAGTACGGTGCCACGCCGACCCGCAAGTACAGCCTCACACTGACCTGCATTCGTGAGCCCCAATAAAGCACCGGGCCGTTTTCACGCGCCAGCATGGCGCACCCCCGGCAGATACCCGGAAAACTTGACCGCACGCGACACGCCATGCGCCGTACGGTCAAGCCTTGGCCCGCCGGCTGTGACTATGCTCGACGTCAGACAAATACCGTCGCCTGCTACCGGGGTACACGCTCATGACTGCTTCACAACTCAAACCAACACTGGGAACCCTGCATTTGTGGGGGCTGGCCGTCGGGCTGGTTATCTCGGGGGAATACTTCGGCTGGAGTTATGGCTGGGGCACGGCCGGTACGCTGGGTTTTCTGGTCACCACGCTGATGGTTGCGGTGATGTACACCTGCTTCATCTTCAGTTTCACCGAACTGACCACAGCGATTCCCAACGCTGGCGGCCCGTTTGCCTACAGCCTGCGCGCCTTTGGCGTCACCGGCGGGATGATCGCCGGGCTGGCGACGCTGATCGAATTCGTGTTTGCCCCGCCTGCGATTGCCATGGCGATCGGCGCCTACCTCAACGTGCAGTTTCCGTCCCTGGATCCCCGCGTGGCGGCCATCGGTGCTTACTTCGTCTTCATGACCCTGAACATACTCGGCGTCAGCATCGCGGCGACGTTCGAGCTGGTGGTCACGATACTGGCGGTTGCCGAACTGCTAGTGTTCATGGGCGTTGTGGCACCGGGCTTCAGCTTCAGCAATTTCGTACTGGGCGGCTGGGCCGGTTCCGACACCTTCAGCCTGCCGGCCATCAGCGGCATGTTTGCGGCGATCCCGTTCGCCATCTGGTTCTTCCTCGCCATCGAGGGCGCGGCCATGGCGGCCGAAGAAGCCAAAGACCCGAAACGCACCATCCCGCGCGCCTACGTGGCGGGCATTCTGACCCTGGTGGTGCTGGCGATCGGTGTGATGATTTTTGCCGGCGGCGTGGGCGACTGGCGCACGTTGTCGAACATCAATGACCCGCTGCCGCAGGCCATGAAAGCCGTGGTCGGCGGCAATTCCAACTGGATGCACATGCTCGTGTGGATCGGCCTGTTTGGTCTGGTGGCGAGCTTCCACGGCATCATTCTGGGTTACTCGCGTCAGTTCTTCGCCCTGGCGCGGGCGGGCTTCCTGCCGCCGAGCCTGGCCAAGCTGTCGCGCTTCCAGACCCCGCATCGCGCCATTCTGGCAGGCGGCGTGATCGGCATCATCGCGATTCTCAGCGACGGCGTGATCAACCTGCAGGGCATGACGCTGACGGCGGCGATGATCACCATGTCCGTGTTTGGGGCTATCGTGATGTACATCATCAGCATGCTCAGCCTGTTCAAACTGCGTCGCAGCGAACCGAACCTTGAGCGCAGCTTCCGCGCGCCGGGCTATCCGGTGGTGCCGGGCATCGCTCTGGTGCTGGCGGTGGTGTGCCTGGTCGCGATGGTCTGGTTCAACCTGCTGATCTGCGCCATATTCATCTGCCTGATGGCGGTGGGCGCGCTGTTTTGCAAAACGGTGCGCGGGCGCAATGCGTCGGTGGCAGTGACCGGTTGATTCCGCGGTTCGACAGATGAGGTGTGCATGAGCTTTTCCCACAGCATCGGTGGCATGGTCTGGCGCTTCGACAGCCTGCGCGAGCTTATGGCCAAGGCCAGCCCCGCGCGTTCCGGTGATTACCTGGCCGAGGTTGCCGCCAGCAGCGATGCCGAACGCGCAGCGGCCCAGATGACCCTGGCGGACGTGCCGCTCAAGCAGTTTCTGACCGAGGCGCTGATTCCGTACGAACAGGACGAAGTCACGCGCCTGATCGTCGACAGCCATGACCGCGCGGCCTTTGCGCCGGTCAGCCACCTCACGGTCGGCGGGTTTCGCGACTGGTTGCTCGGCGACGATGCCACCGAGACCAGCCTCGCCGCGCTGGCGCCGGGGCTAACGCCTGAAATGGCGGCGGCGGTGTCGAAGATCATGCGCGTGCAGGACCTGGTGCTGGTGGCGCAGAAGATCCGCGTCGTCACCCGCTTTCGCAACACCGTCGGCCTGCGCGGGCGCATGTCGACCCGCCTGCAGCCCAATCACCCCACCGATGACCCGGCCGGCATCGCCGCCAGCGTGCTCGACGGCCTGCTGTACGGCAATGGCGACGCCATGATTGGCATCAACCCGGCCACCGACAGCGTCAGCGCCATCAGTGAACTGCTGAAAATGCTCGACGGGGTGATCCGTCATTACGAGATTCCCACGCAGTCTTGCGTGCTGACCCACGTCACCTCGTCGGTGGCCGCTATCGAAAAAGGCGTGCCATTGGACTTGGTGTTTCAATCCATCGCCGGCACCGAAGCGGCCAACAGCGGGTTTGGCATCAGCCTGGAAATCCTCCGGGAAGGCTACGAGGCGGGGCTGAGCCTCAAGCGCGGCCCGCTGGGCGACAACCTGATGTACTTCGAAACCGGGCAGGGCAGTGCCTTGTCGGCGAACGCTCATCACGGCGTCGATCAACAGACCTGCGAAGCGCGCGCCTACGCGGTCGCGAGGCATTTCAATCCGTTTCTGGTCAACACCGTGGTGGGTTTCATCGGCCCGGAATACCTGTACAACGGCAAACAGATCATCCGCGCTGGGCTTGAAGATCACTTCTGCGGCAAGCTGCTGGGTGTACCGATGGGCTGCGACATTTGCTACACCAACCACGCCGAAGCCGATCAGGACGACATGGACGTGCTGCTGACCCTGCTCGGGGTGGCCGGGATCAATTTCATCATGGGCATTCCGGGATCGGACGACGTGATGCTCAATTACCAGACCACCTCGTTTCACGACGCATTGTACGCACGCAAGACCCTGGGCTTGCGCCCGGCGCCGGAGTTCGAGGATTGGCTGACGCGCATGGACATCCTGCGCCAGGACGACGGCGGCGTGCGTCTGGGGCAGGGCGTGCCGCCGTTGTTTCGGCGGGCATTGGCGCAGCTGACCTAGTCCGTTTATGAGCAGTGCCAAGAAGGGTTTGAGCCATGAGCGATGACAAACAATCCCCCGCACAGGCCGATGCCTGGCAGCAACTCCGCTCGCTGACGTCGGCGCGCATCGCCCTTGGGCACGCGGGAACCAGCTTGCCGACCGCGGCGCAACTGGATTTCCAGTATGCCCACGCCCAGGCGCGTGATGCGGTACACCTGGCGCTCGATCATGCCGCGCTGGCCGAGCAGTTGGCGGGCCGTGCTCGTGAAAGCCTGACGCTGCAAAGCTCGGCGCCGGACCGGCACACGTATTTGCAGCGGCCGGACCTGGGGCGGCGGCTATCCGAGGCCTCGGCCGAGCAATTAAGGGGCTACGCGGCTGAACACCCCGAGGGCTTCGATGTGGCGTTGGTGGTGGCGGACGGTTTGTCTGCGCTGGCCGTGCAGCGCCACAGCCCTGCGATGCTGGAACGGATTGACGAAATCGCGCCAGCGGAAGGCTGGAGCGTAGCGCCGGTGGTGTTGGTGGAGCAGGGGCGCGTGGCCGTCGCCGATGAAGTGGGCGAGCTGTTGAAGGCGCGCATGGTGGTGATCCTGATCGGTGAACGCCCGGGTCTTAGCTCGCCGGACAGCCTGGGGCTGTATTTCACCTACGCCCCCCGCGTGGGCCTCAACGACGCGGCGCGCAACTGCATTTCCAACGTGCGCCTGGAGGGCATGAGCTATGCGATGGCCGCGCACAAATTGCTCTATCTCATGCGTGAAGCATGGCGTCGGCAACTGTCGGGCGTGAGTTTGAAAGACGACGCTCAAGTGCCGGTGCTGGAACAGGGCGAGGGCACCCGGCCGGGGAATTTTCTGCTTGGCGGGTGATTGTTTGCTGCAGCAGGTGCTCAGCGACTGCGCCCTCCTGCGGACTTGCTTCTGTGGTATGCGCAGGGGTATAGCCGGATCACTGAACTGTGGGAGCCGGCTTGCTGGCGAAAGCGGCGTGTCAGCCTCGGTGATATGACTGACAGATCGGGTTCGCCAGCAAGCCGGCTCCTACAGGATGCAATCTTTCACGGAGAGTCAGCTCATGCCCACCGCCTGCCAGAACGCTGCCGCTACGCATTTCCTGCATGAATTCTGGCTGGCCCTGGGTGGTCGGGCCGGCGATCTTGCACAGGTCCAAATGACCGGCAACGGGGCGCTGGCCTCGATATTCCCGGTCACTGATTTCGCCTCAGCCGCCATCGCCGCCGCCCACCTGGCGGTGGGCGAGTTGCTTGGTCAGACCCTCGGCACTGCGCCCGCGATCACGGTTGATCGTCGGCTGGCGTCGTTGTGGTTCGCCACCTCGCTGCAACCCCTCGGCTGGGAGCTCCCGGCGCAATGGGACGCGGTGGCGGGGGATTATCGCGCGGCGGACGGCTGGATTCGTTTGCACACCAACGCGCCGCACCATCGTCAGGCTGCGCTGGCGGTGCTGAAGACCGCACCGGAGCGCGACGCAGTGAGTCAGGCCGTGCTGCGCTGGCAAGCCAGTCAGCTGGAGCGCGCGGTGGTCGACAATCAAGGCTGCGCCGCCGCCATGCGCAGCGCGTCGGCCTGGCACGAGCACCCCCAGGGCCGTGCCGTTGCCCTCGAACCCTTGTTGCATTGGCTGGATCCTGGCGCGGGCCCGGATTCAGCCGGAAACCGTTCAAGCCGCTCAAGCCAGGAACAGACCGTTTGGCGAGGCAGCAGGGAGCGTCCGCTGCAAGGCGTCCGCGTGCTTGACCTCACGCGCATCCTGGCCGGCCCGGTGGCGACCCGTTTTCTCGCCGGTTTTGGTGCCGATGTGTTGCGCATCGATCCGCATGGCTGGGACGAACCCGGCACCGTGCCGGAAGTGGTGCTCGGCAAACGCTGCGCGCGGCTGGATCTGCGTGACCCAGCGGATCGCGCCGTTCTGGAGCGGCTGCTTAGCGAAGCCGACGTGATCATCCACGGCTATCGCGCCGATGCCCTCGCGCGCCTGGGTCTTGATGCCGACAGGCGCCGCCAGCTCAACCCCAGCCTCATCGACATCTCGTTGAACGCCTACGGCTGGACCGGCCCGTGGCGCGCGCGACGCGGGTTCGACAGCCTGGTGCAGATGAGCTGCGGCATCGCCGAGGCCGGCATGCACGCGGCGGCAAGTGACCGGCCCGTGCCGTTGCCGGTGCAGGCGCTGGACCACGCAACCGGGTATCTCATGGCGGCGGCTGCAGTGCGCGGGCTGACCCAGCGCTTGAACACCGGACGAGGTGTTCAGGTGCAAGCATCTCTGGCACGCACGGCCTTGTCGCTGATGTCGTGTCCGCAACCCCATGCGTCGTCAGAATCCTTCAGCCCGCGGGACGCTGGTGAATTTAGCCGGCGGCACACGGCCGACTACGCCACGGACATCGAGCACACGGCATGGGGCCCGGCGCATCGCCTCAAGCCCGCCGGGCAGATCGAAGGCACGCCGACGCGCTGGGACGTCCCGGCGACCACGCTCGGCAGCGCCGACGCCAGATGGCAATGACACCGCGATAACAGTGGCCATGACGCGGATCTGTTACGAAGCGGATCAGGCACCTGCAATCATCAGATCAAGGTTCTGAACGGCTGCTCCGGCGGCGCCTTTGCCGAGGTTATCGAACACCGCAGCCAGCAAGACATGCCCCTCGTTTTCAAACACCATCAGCCGCAGGTTATCGGTGCCGTTGAGTTGGCGTGGGTCGATGCCGGTGAGCGCGCGTGACTCCTCCATCGGCACCACCTCGACGAACTCGCTGCCTTGATAGTGTCTGGTCAGGGCAGTGTGCAGAGTGGCGCCGGTCACGCCCTGTGGCAGCAATCGCGTCTGCAGCGCAATGGTCAGGACGATGCCCTGACGAAACGAGCCATAGGCAGGGATGAACACCGGCCGCTCGCTGAGTCCGCTGAATTGCTGGATTTCGGGAACATGCTTGTGCGCGAGGCTCAGCCCGTAGACCTGAAAGGGTATCGCCTGGGCGGCGTCCGGCCCTTCGAACTCGTCAACACCGGCGCGGCCCTTGCCCGAATAACCGGACACCGCGTTGATGGTGATCGGGTAATCGCGCGGCAGCAGTCCTGCGTCCAGCAATGGCCGCAACACGCCAATCGCGCCGGTGGGGTAACAGCCAGGATTGCTGACCCGGCGGGCGCCGGCAATGTCGCGTGCCTGCGCAGCGTTCATCTGCGCAAAGCCGTAAACCCAGTCGGGGCTGGTGCGGTGTGCAGAGCTGGCGTCGATCACCCGTACGTCCGGGTTGCTGATACTGGCCACGGCCTGGCGCGCGGCATCGTCCGGCAAACACAGCACGGCGATGTCGCAGGCGTTGATCGCAGCGGCCCGGCTGTGCGGGTTCTTGCGCTGCTCGGCTGGCAGCGTCACCAGGCGCAGGTCGGTGCGCCCTTGCAGGCGCTGGTGGATTTGCAGGCCAGTGGTGCCTTGGTCGCCGTCGATGAACACGATAGGAAGAGACATGGGGGGGAGTCCGCAAGAAGTCGTCGATGCCGACATGTTCCAATGCGTTTGCAGATAGAGAAAGTTGAATTTGATGACGGTACACTTCAGGTTTTCTGAATGACGACCAAGACCCATGCGTGAAATCAGTCTGGACCGCTTGCGCACTCTCGTCGCCATCGCCGATCACGGCTCCTTCGCCGAGGCAGCGCGCGTGCTCAACCTCGCCCCGCCAACGGTCAGCCTGCACGTCGCCGACCTTGAACAGCGGGTGGGCGGGGCGCTGCTGTCGCGTACCCGGGGGCGGGTCCAGCCGACCGTCATCGGCGACACCCTGATCGAACGCGCGCGTCGCTTGCTGGCCGATGCCGAGCAGGCGCTTGAAGAGGTCGAACGTCAGGTGCAGGGCCTTGCCGGTCGAGTGCGGCTGGGAGCGTCCACCGGTGTCATTGCGCAGTTGTTGCCCCATGCGCTGGAATCGCTGGAGCAACGGCACCCGGGCATCGATGTGCAGGTCGCCGTGCTGACTTCGCAGCAGACGCTGCAAAAACTCGCCGACGGCAGCCTGGAGATCGGTGTCATCGCCTTGCCGCAAGCGCCTGTCAAAGGACTCGCCATTCAACCCTGGCGACGCGATCCGGTGATGGCTTTCCTGCCGTCACGGTGGGATTGCCCATCGGTCATCACACCATCGTGGCTCGCCGGGCAGCCGCTGATTCTCAACGACGCCACCACGCGGCTGTCGCGTCAGGTCGCCGAATGGTTCGCCGGTGAGGGGCCGCAACCGCTGCCGCGCATTCAGCTCAATTACAACGATGCGATCAAAAGTCTGGTGGGGGCGGGCTACGGGGCGACGTTGCTGCCCCACGAAGCGTCGACTCCGGCACCCGAGAGCCGGATAGCCATGCGTCCATTGCAGCCTGCGCTCTGGCGGGAGTTGGGCATTGCGCACCGTGCCGGCAACGCCGAGCGGGCGACGCGGCATGTGCTGGAGGTGTTGGAAGAGCTGGAGGCGTTGTAGCAATACGAGCTGCAGCAACAGGCGCTGCAGCAATGTGAGTTGAAGCAACAGAAGGTATAGCCGACCGGCGCCCAGGCGTGTGCGGGGTCCGGTCGGCTACGTCTGAGACGTCAGCGGATCAGAATTTGAACGCCTGGCGACCGATCAGCAGCCATTGGCCTTTCTGTTTCTGCCAGATCTGGAAGTTCTCGATTTCGGTAGGCACGACTTTGCCGCTGTTCACCGCTTCTGCCGAGAAGTGGTTGCGCACCAGCGCGGTGTCGCCGTTCATGTTGATTTTCTGATTTTTCATCTCCAGCGTGTTAAAGCCACTTCGACCGGTTTCGATGTCGGCGATGAATTCTTCCTTGTTCTGGATTTTGCCGCTGGAGTGGCCATAGGTGACGTTGTCGGAGGTCAACGCGCCCAGGGCTTTGATGTCCTTGTGCAGCATGGCCTGGGTCATTTGGTCGACGGCCTTGGCCACCTCCTGCTCATCGGCGGAGGGTGCGGCAGCCACGAAGCCCGAGAACAGGCACAGGAAACCCAGCGTCACTTTGAGTTTGGTCATAGATCGATCCTTTTTTATTGTTGATGACATCGAAGGGCAGTCAGGCCGCCGATGTGTCGGCGGCTTTGTACGTCGTCGTACAACTGCGATGCTCAGGCTAGCCCACATTCCGAGGATTGAAAAGCACGCCATGAAATGTGTCGCTCTGCGGGCGCAGGTCTAACGCAACGATGCCAAACGCTGCTTTACTGAAGGCTCGGTGCGGCATGTTCAGGCATTTGCCGCTGCGCCGGTGGCCGCTGAAATCGATGAGGATGCGCACTGATGACCCGTCTCACCGCTAAAGACTTCGACCCTCAACTGCTTGAGCTTTACGACTTCTACGTGCACGGCAAGATCAACCGACGCGAGTTTCTCGACCGCGCGGCGGTGTTTGCCGTGGGCGGGCTTGCGGCCACGACGCTGCTGGCCTCGCTGAGCCCCAATTATGCGCTGGCCGAGCAGGTCGAATTCACCGACCCGGACATCATCGCCGAGTACATCACCTACCCGTCGCCCAAGGGCAACGGCCAGGTGCGTGGTTATCTGGTGCGGCCGGCCAAGGCCGACGGCAAAGTCGCGTCGGTGATGGTGGTGCATGAGAATCGCGGCCTCAATCCTTACATCGAAGATGTCGCCCGTCGCGTGGCCAAGGCCGGTTTCATCGCTTTGGCGCCGGACGGCCTGTCCTCGGTGGGCGGGTATCCGGGCAATGACGACAAGGGACGCGAGCTGCAGCAGAAGGTCGATCCCGAGAAGTTGATGAATGATTTTTTTGCCGGCATCGAATGGCTGATGGCCCATCACGCCTCGACCGGCAAGGTCGGGATTACCGGCTTCTGCTATGGCGGCGGTGTCGCCAACGCGGCCGCCGTGGCCTACCCGGAGTTGGCCGCTGCGGTGCCGTTTTATGGCCGTCAGCCCAAGGCCGAGGACGTCAGCCGCATCAAGGCGCCGCTGCTGCTGCATTACGCCGAGCTCGACAAGCCCATCACCGACGGCTGGCCGGCGTACGAAGCTGCGCTGAAGGCGGCAGGGAAAACCTATCAGGCCTACGTTTACAAAGGCGCCAATCACGGCTTCCACAACGACTCGACCCCGCGCTACGACGACGCCGCCGCGACCCTGGCCTGGAATCGCACCGTGGACTGGTTCAAGAAATACCTGGTGTGAAAGGGGGGTGCTATAACTGAATGGCGGGTGGATGACGCCGGGCGGTTGCGGTGGGTCAGGATCGTCGATGTTTGCGCTGGTATTTTTCGCGGGCAAGCGCGCTCCTACAGTGGATTTTCGTCAACCGCGGCATTGGCGTGGTGCGCAGGAGTGCGTCAACCGCGGCATTGACGTGGTGCGCAGGAGTGCGTCAACCGCGACATTGGCGTCGTGCGCCGATGTGGGGCGCTGGTATTTTTCGCGGGCAAGCGCGCTCCTACAGTGGAATTTCGTCAGCTGCGGCATTGGCGTGGTGCGCAGGACCTGTAGGAGCCGGCTTGCTGGCGAACCCGGTCTAAGCCTCGCCGCTGCAGTGTCTGACCAATGCGTTCGCCAGCTAGGTAGCGGTGGGTCAGGTGCGTCGATGTTGTGCGCTGGTATTTTTCGCGGGCAAGCGCGCTCCTACAGTGGATTTTCGTCAGCTGCGGCATCGGCGTGGTGCGCAGGAGTGCGTCAACCGCGGCATTGGCGTGGTGCGCAGGAGTGCGTCAACCGCGGCATTGGCGTGGTGCGCAGGAGTGCGTCAACCGCAGCATTGGCGTCGTGCGCAGGACCTGTAGGAGCCGGCTTGCTGGCGAACCCGGTCTAACCCTCGCTGCTGCAGCGTCTGACCCCATGCGTTCGTCCGAACGCGGCCCGCAGCAAGCCGGCTCCTACAGAGGTAGCGGTGGGTCAGGTGCGTCGGTGTTGTGCGCTGGTATTTTTCGCGGGCAAGCGCGCTCCTACAGTGGATTTTCGTCAGCTGCGGCATTGGCGTGGTGCGCAGGAGTGCCCCAACCGCGGCATTGGCGTCGCGCGCGAATTTGCGTCATCCGCTCCTGTGAGTGGTGCGCCGATGGCACCAAAAGCTTGCACACGGTGCCCGTTCTGGGCGCGTGGGGGCCTGCATTCCACCGTTGTGTCCTCGATTTTCGCCATGGGCCGGGGCTTGCGCGGCCATGGCCCGGCTTTTGCTTTTGTTGAATCCAAACTTGGATACAAGATGGATGCCTCCCATGCACGAGCTGCAAACCCCTCATTTCGGCTGGACCATCAATGAATGGCTGACGGCCTATCAGACCGGGCAACTGACGCCGGATGTGCTGCTGTCACTGGCCGAGTCCTATCCTCAAACGGATACCGCATGGATAGCCCGGGCCAGCCAGGCGCAGCTCAGCGAGCAGCTGAAGGCCCTCGCTGAACGCCTTGAGTCGCACAAAGGCGACATCAGCCAACTGCCGTTGTACGGCGTGCCGTTTGCCATCAAGGACAACATCGACGCGGCCGGCTGGCCGACGACGGCGGCATGCCCCGAGTTCGCCTATACCGCCAGTGACGACGCAACAGCACTGGCACGCCTGCGCGCAGCGGGCGCTATTTTGATGGGCAAGACCAATCTCGACCAGTTCGCCACCGGCCTGGTCGGCACGCGATCGCCCTATGGCGCGGTGCCCAACAGCTTCAACCCCGATTACGTCAGCGGCGGCTCCAGCTCGGGCTCGGCTTCGGTGGTGGCACGCGGCTTGGTGGCGTTTTCCCTCGGCACCGACACCGCAGGTTCCGGGCGAGTGCCCGCCGGCTTCAACAACATCGTCGGCCTGAAGCCGACCAAGGGCCGCTTGCCCAACACCGGGCTGGTGCCGGCGTGCAAAACGGTGGACTGCATCTCGGTGTTCGCGCTGACCGTGGCAGACGCACAGATGGTCGCTGGCCTCGCCGAAGGCTTCGATGCGGCCGATGCCTATTCCCGGCACAACCCGGGCACCGCGCCGGTGGGGTTCAGTGCAGGCCTGAAACTGGCGGTGCCGGACACCCTGGAGTTTTTCGGTGACAGTCAGAACCAGGCAGTGTTCGAACAGGCGCTGCACCGGCTGAGCGACATGGGCGCTGAAATCACCCGCATCGACTTCAGCCCCTTCAAGGCGCTGGCCGAGCAGCTGTATTACGGGCCCTGGGTGGCCGAGCGCACGGTGGCGCTGAGCCCAATGCTGGACACCCGACCCGGCGCAATCAACCCGGTTGTGCGCGGCATCGTCGAGAGCGGTCTGGCGTACAGTGCCTGTGACGCCTACCGCGCCGAGTACTTGCGCGCCACCCTCAGCCGGCAAATCAACGAAGCGCTGGCCGCATTCGACGCCCTGGTCGTGCCCACCTCCGCGACCCTGCGCACCCAGGCTGAAATGGCCGAAGAGCCGGTGTTGTACAACTCGCAGTTCGGCTTTTACACCAACTTCACCAACCTGGCGGACCTCTCAGCGCTGGCCGTGCCGGCGGGCATTCGTGCCGATGGCTTGCCTTCGGGAATCACCTTCATCGCTGCGGCCTGGCACGACACTGCGCTCGCCCGTTTCGGGCAGCGCTGGCAGGAAAGTCTGCGCTTGCCACTGGGCGCCACCGGGCGTGCGATGCCTGCGCCGAGGGCTTCGCTCCCCGTTGCACCGCGTGGCAGTGTGCGCGTTGCGGTAGTGGGCGCGCACCTGACCGGCATGCCGCTCAACCGCCAACTGACTCAACGCGACGCGGTGCTGGTCGAGCAAACCCTCACTGCAGGCGACTACCGGCTCTACGCCTTGCCCGGCACTGTGCCGCCCAAGCCGGGCCTGGTGAAATCGACCAGCGGCGCGGCGATCATCGTCGAGCTGTGGGACATCCCGCTGGCGCGTTTTGGCGAATTCGTCGCCGAGATTCCCGCGCCGTTGGGCATCGGCAATCTGACGCTCAAAGACGGTCGCAGCGTCAAAGGCTTCATTTGCGAGCCCTGGGCAATTGAAGGCGCGCTGGACATCACCGCTTTCGGTGGCTGGCGCGCTTACATCGCCAGTCTGCAGAACGCCTGAGCCCACCCTGGGGCGGCGAACAGTTCGCCGCCCCAGAGCGTCACTGTCCTTGCCGGAGTATTCAGCCCATCATTTCCGCTCAGACACCCAAGCCGCGCCCGGCCAACCTGGCCGAGCGCATTTACCAACAGCTCAAACAGGACATCTTCGAGTTCCGCCTGCTGCCCGGCGACCGCTTCAGCGAGGGGGAGGTGGCCGAACGTGTGCAGGCCAGCCGAACGCCGGTGCGTCAGGCGCTGTATCGCCTGGAACGGGAAGGTTACCTGGAGGTGTATTTTCGCAGCGGTTGGCGGGTGAGGGCGTTCGATTTCGCCTATTTCGAAGAGCTTTACGACGTCCGTATCGTGCTGGAGTGCGCGGCCCTGGCCCGCCTTGAGCAGTTGGACCTGAAACAGCAGCCGCTGATCGAAGAAATCACCCGGACCTGGCGGCTCGAACCGTCGCACCGTCTGCGCGATGCTCACGAGGTGTCAGCGCTGGACGAGCGTTTCCATTGTGCGTTGGTTGAGGCCGCCGGCAATGGCGAGATGACGCGCATGCACCGGGAGATCACCGAGAAGATTCGCATCATCCGCCGTCTGGATTTCACCCAGACGGCGCGAATCGATGCGACCTATGACGAGCATGCGCAGATCCTTGATGCCGTACTCGCCTGCCAGACCGATAAGGCGCAGCGGCTGTTGACCCGGCACATCGAACTCAGCAAGCAGGAAGTGCGCAAGATCACGCTGCACCGCCTGCATATCGCCCGGCCATGAGCCCAGGCCTCTCGCCTTAGTTGCGGCTCATTAGGCGCAGCGTTGTTCAATACGGTTCAGCAAGGCTCAGCGCGGGTTGCGTCGCTCAGCCACCTCGGCGAGTACCGCGAGATCCATTTCGCCCTGACCATGCTCCATGGCGTCCTGCAGGTGAGCGCGGACCATGTCGGCCAGCGGCATGTGTACCGAGACTTGCCCGGCGGCTGCCAGCGCCAGGTCTACGTCTTTCAGGCCAAGCACGGCCTTGAACGCGGCCGGTTCGTACTGACGTTCACCAATCAGCGCGCCGTAGCCGGCGTAGACCGGGCCGGGGAAAACGGTTGAAGACGCCAGCTCCACCAGGTCCGCGGATTTCAAACCGTGGCGGGTGACCAGCACGGCCGCTTCGCTCATCGCTTCAATGGCTGAAACCAGCATGAAATTCATCGCCAGCTTCATGACGTTCGCGCTCGAAGGCGTCTCGCCGATATGCCAGGTCTTGGTGCCGATCAGGTCGAACAGAGGCTGCACGGTATCGATGGCCTGACCCGAACCGGCCGCGATGATGTTGAGCTTCCCGGCGGCGGCCACATTGGGCCGGCCCATCACTGGCGCGGCGATGTAATCGACCCCTTGTGCTGCATGCAGCCCCGCCAGTTCATCGGCGAAGGCGACAGCGATGGTGGCCATGTTGACGTGGATCAGCGGGCCCTTGAGTTGCTTGAGCAATCCGGAATCCAGCAGCACCGCACGCAAGGCCTTGTCATCGGCGAGCATGCTGAAGACCACGTCAGCGGCAAACGCCTGCGCGGGTTCGCTGACCGCCGTGGCGCCTTGCTCGACCAGTGCTTGCGAAGCACCGGGTGAACGGTTCCAGACCAGCAGTTCATGACCGCCTTTCAACAGATTGGCGGCGACGGCCTGGCCCATATTGCCAAGGCCCAAAAAACCGATTTTCATGGGGATGCGCTCCAATGGAAGGTGGATGTGTGGCGCACACTCGTACCATCAAACCTCCGGCCATTCACCTGAAACTTTGGTCATCTGTCGGAATTGATCGGTGCAGCCGTGACAGACCCGCCCTGGAGCGCGTGCTCCAGGCCTGACCCGCCGTCTGCAACTGACGGCTGCACATCACGCAGGCTTTTGCGCTTGCCGCGCTTCCCCGCGTATCACCAGGCCAATCCCCAGCGTAGACACCGCCATGCCCAATGCCATCAGCCATGACAGCGGCTCATCGAACATGGCCCAGGCCAACAGCAACGTCAGCGGCGGGCTGAGATAGAGGACGCTCGCGACTCGGGTGGCGCTGGAACGGCGCAGGCACATCCAGTACAACCCGTAGCCGCCCAGGGTTGACAGCGCTACCGTCCACAGCACGCTCGTTACAAAGCCGCTATTGGCGACGGGCGCGAGACTGTCATGCCAGCCGGCAACCAGGGCGAAGGCGAAGGTCGACACGAAGCACTGCAACCAGAGGTTGGGGAGCAAGCCCATGGCCTGGGAGGCGGGCGCCTGTTTTTGCCACAGCGTGGCGACCGCCAGCGACAGCATGCCCAGCACCGGCAAACCGTAGGCCCACGGTGGCGCATTGCCCAACGCCAGTGCGTCATGGGTGGCCAGCACCACGCCGGCCAGGCCGATCAGCAACCCGGCCCACACCCGACGGCCCAGCCGCTGGCGCAGGACCACCGCCGCCAGCACCGCCATGCCCATCGGCAGCAAGTCGGCGAACAGCGCCGCCAGCCCGGCCGGCACGCCGAGGGCAATGCCTTCGGTGACGCCGATCAGGTAACCGGCCATGGCCAGCAGACCGATACCCGCGTTTTTCAGCAGCACCCTTCGCGGTGTCTGGCGCAATTGCCGGGTGACGAACGGGAAAAGGATGAGCGTGACCACGACACAGCGCCAGAACACCACCAGGGAGGCTGGCGCGTAATCGATGGAGAAGCGCGCGCCGATAAAGCCCGAGCTCCAAGTCACCACAAGCCCGGCTTCGAGCAGCGGCAGCGGCAGTGCTCGACGCGGGGCAGCGAGGGGCAGGGGGGCACTGGTCAGTTCGTTTGAAGTGTTCATGGACCTACCGTACGCAACCGCCGTAATCTGATAAATCAAAATAAACAGCAGTAGTCATTCGGGATTCGTAAATCATGGGCGTCATTCTCGATATTGAACACGTCCGCACATTTCATGCCGTGGCACGCATCGGCAAATTCAGCGCGGCGGCCGAGCATCTGCACAAAAGTCCGGCGGCGGTCAGTGTTCATGTCCAGCGGCTGGAGGCGGTGGCGGGCGGGCGATTGCTGCATCGGGACAATCAGTCGGTGTCGCTGACCCCGCTGGGCCGGCGCTTCCTGACGTCCACTCGCGCGCTGCTGAGCACCCATGATCAAGTGCTGGCTGATTTGCAGGGCACGCGCCTGGCCGGGCGCATCACCCTGGGCGTGCCGGATGAATACGCCGCGCATCTGATCCGCGACGTGCTGCCGGCCTTCGCCGCGGCGTGGCCGAACATTGTGCTGGAGCTGAAAACCGCACCCAGCTACGCGCTGCGCGATCAGGTGCAGCGAGGGCGGTTGCAGGTAGCGATCATCGCGCAGCCGCGGGGTCAGCTGGGCGCCGACGATCAACTGCTGGTGCCCACGACGCCGGTCTGGGTCGGCGCCGCGCATCTTTCGGAGGATTTGCCCGACCCGTTGCCGCTGGCGGTGCATGCCGCGCAGTGCCCCTACCGGCAAGTGATGATCGAGTCGCTCAAGCGCAGCGGCCAACGCGTGCGCATCGTGCTCGACAGCCCGTCCAATCAGGCGGTCAAGGCATGCGTCGAAGCGGGTCTGGCCATCAGCCTGATCGACCGCGCGCGCGTGACCGATGCCATGCGCATCCTTGAGGGGCTTCCGAAAGTTGATGACCACGACGTCATCGTGGTCCGCTCGGCGGCCTCGAAAGGGGATGACGCGGTGGACCTGTTGAGTCAGGCGATCGGGCAGAATTTTCGGCTTTGAGAAGAGAGGTCAGTCCTCGGAGCGCTCACAGAAGCGCAGGCGATTGCCGAACGGGTCGGCGATTTCCATGACCTTGCCCCAGTCCAGGTCCTGAATGCCGGGGCGTGAATAGCCGTAGTTTTTCGCCAGCAGTTCGCGCTGCAGTTCGGCGATGTCGCTGACCGGCACGAAGATCGTCGAGCCCGGCGTGGCGTCGCCGTGGTGTTCGGTCAGGTGAATGACGAGCTGGCCCCGGCGGGCCTGGGCATACAACGGCAGCCCGGGTTCGAAGCGATGCTCCCAATCGAGGCTGAAGCCCAGAAAATCGACATAAAACTCCTTGGCCTTGGCTTCAGAAAAAATCCGAATCAACGGTATCGCCGGGGACATCTGCACAGGGGTTCGCTCCTTGAGGGTCTGAGCGGGCGATTCTAGCTCAATTGCAGGTGAGCAGCGCCGGCCCCATTGCCATCCCGGTCTCAAGAAGCAGGGCATGCGCGAGATTCTGCCATGCGCGCGCCGAAGTTTCCCGATGTTGCCCGGAGTAACGGTAGGAGCCCGGCTTGCTGGCGAAAGCGTCGTGCCAGTCAGCACCGTCATTGCAGACCCATCGCCTTCGCCAGCAAGCCGGCTCCTACAGATTTGCGCACGGCGAAAATATCCGAGGTTGCCTGGATCGAGTGTAGGAGCGCGCTTGCCCGCGAAAGATATCCGCCCGTGGCATTGGCGGACCTGACCCATCGCCTTCGCCAGCAAGCCGGCTCCTACAGATTTGCGCACGGCGAAAATATCCGAGGTTGCCTGGATCGAGGGTAGGAGCGCGCTTGCCCGCGAAAGATATCCGCCCGTGACATTGGCGAACCTGACCCACGGCCTTCGCCAGCAAGCCGGCTCCTACAGATTTGCGTACGCCGATGGTCTCCGGGGTTGCCCGATCAATTGTAGGAGCGCGCTTGGCCGCGAAAAATATCCGCGCATGACATTGGCGGACCTGACCCACCGCCTTCGCCAGCAAGCCGGCTCCTACAGGTTATGCGTACGCCGAAAATATCCGAGGCTGCCCGGATCGAGTGTAGGAGCGCGCTTGCCCGCGAAAGATATCCGCCCGTGGCATTAGCGGGCCTGACCCACCGCGTTCGCCAGCAAGCCGGCTCCTACAGATTTGCGTACGCCGATGGTCTCCGGGGTTGCCCGATCAATTGTAGGAGCGCGCTTGCCCGCGAAAAATATCCGCCCGTGACATTGGCGAACCTGACCCACCGCCTTCGCCAGCAAGCCGGCGCCTACAGCTTTGCGTACGCCGAAAATATCAGAGGTTGCCTGGAGCAACCGTAGGAGCCGGCTTGCTGGCGAAAGCGTTGGGTCAGACAACACTGTCGTTGCAGAAACACCGCCTTAGCCAAAAACATGGAAGGGCCGCTGTCTCGGTTAGCAAATATTGTTCGAAGGGGGGCGGTAAGCGGCGCCGTGCTGGCACATCAGCCACGGCGCGCGTCAAAGAAGAGAAGGGTCAGGCGATCAGCTGCGCAGGTCTTTGTTGATTTCGTCTTCATCCTTGTGCGGAACGGATGTAGTCGGCAGCTCCGGCGGGTAGAACTCGCCTTTGAGACCAAGAGCAGCAATGCGGCCCTTGAGCTTTTCGATGACGGTGTCGATGTCGTGTTGGTCATCCAGATCGTCAACGCGCAGCCAAAGGTGCGGAAGGTTCTCGAAATACACGCCGTCGATTTCCACGTCCTGGGTCATCTCGCGCTCCTGGCGCCACAGGCACTTGCGGTGCACGGTCGCCGGGTCCTGCGGCCAGGTTTCCGACGTGGTGAGCCAGACCTCGTGGTAGTCCTGCAAATCGATACTTTCAACTTTGTCCAGAGGGATAAAAGTATTCACACATCACCTGTCAGCCAAGGGGATCGGGTCAGGCCGTTGCGCTGCTGCCTGCCACAGATCCATTACCGTTCAAAAAAGCGCACAACACTATGGCCGCCGTTTGGCTGATGAGTTCAACCCTGCGCGCTATCGCCCGCAACGGCGAGGCCCGTTCACTGCAGCGCCGGCTCACGGCTGAACGTCTCAACCGCACGCACCAGCCCCTTGGCGGCGAGCGCCACCAGTTCGGCGCCTTTTTCCGGGCTTGCCAATGCGGGGTCGGAGCCCATGCGCCCATCGGGGAAACGCGTTCGGAAATCCCTGGCCTCACGGATCGGGCCGGACGGCGCGATCTGCGGCGAATAGTCTGCGGTTTTGATGGATTCGGGGTAGGCCCACTGGGTCACGGCGATCTCGGACGGCGTTGCATGCGAGCCGTGGCCAACCGGGAACTGCCGGTGAGCCAGGTCGCCCACGCCCTCCAGATCCCACCAGTTGGTCAGCTTCAGGGCGAAACCTGCGGGGCGTCGGGCAAAACTGGCCTCGGCATACAGCTCGGAGAAAGCGGCTTCGATCGACGCGATGTTGCCGCCATGGCCATTGAGGAAAAGTATTTTTTCAATGCCGTGGCCTGCCAGCGAACGCGTCCAGTCGCCGATGGCGGCAATGAAGGTCGATGGGCGCAGGGAAATCGTGCCGGGAAAGCCCAGATGGTGCTGCGCCATGCCAATGTTAAAGGTCGGCGCGATGAGAATGTCGGCGCTCTTCTGCGCTTCGTGGGCAATGATCTGCGGGCACATCCAGTCCGTGCCGAGCAGACCGGTGGGGCCGTGTTGTTCGTTGGAACCGATCGGTACGACGATCGTGCGGCTGCGCTTGAGAAACTGCTCGATTTCGATCCAGGTGCTGTGGTGCAAAAGCATTTCAGGTCCTCTTCAGACAAAAGATTTGAAAGGTGGTGGACACGGCCAAGGGGCTGCGCAGTGCACAGCGGTGAGCCACGCTGACGTGCGATCGATGCTCACGCCTGCGGCACCGCCGGAAAACGCGCCACGAAGCAGGTCCCCGACTCGGCCGACGAATTCACGGTCAGCGTGCCGTCGTGGGCGGTGGCGATCTGTGAGGCGATATACAAGCCCAGCCCCAGACCTTCTCCGCGCCCGCCGGCTTCGGAACGGGTGAATGGCTCAAACAGCAGCGGCATCATCCGGGCAGAAATGGGCGTGCCACGGTTGGTCACCGAAATGACCACTTGGCCATCATCCTGCGTCACGTCGAGATGAATAGGCGTGGCGATCGAGCCGTGCGTGACCGCGTTACCCAGCAGGTTGGACAGCAACTGGCTGATGCGCAGCGGGTCGCAGTAGACGCGCTCGCCCAGGCTGATCCGTTCCAAAAAGATCGCTTGCGGCTGGGACGCCCGGACCTCTTGCACCGTCGCTGCCAGCACGTCGGCGAGGTCATCCGTGAGGTGGCGCTTCACAGGGATACCACCGCCCATGCGCCCGCGAGCGAAATCCAGCACGTTTTCGATCAACACGCCCATGCGAATCGAGCTTTGCCGGATGGCCGCTACCAGCCCCAGCGAGCGCTTGTCTTCGGTCTTGGTTGCCAGCAGGTCGGCGCTCATGCGAATGGCACTCAACGGCGTGCGCAGGTCGTGACCCAGCACCGCCATGAACTGCTCGCGCAGCCGGCCGTGCTCATTGGCGTCGCTCAGTTCAGCACGGGCCGTGTCCAGATGGCCTTGAGTGTCCAGGCTCATGGCAATCAGCTGCGAGAACAGGGTCAGCGTCTTGACGATGGCCGGGTCGTCCAGGTCGGCCGGCACCGAATCGATGGCGCACAGGGTGCCGAAAAAGCGACCGTCGGCCAACACGATGGGGAGGGAAATGTAGCTTTCCAGACCGTACGCAAGGGGCGTGTGATGGGTGCTGTAGTGCGGGTCGACGCTGGCATGGCCGAACACCACCGGGTTGTGATGCTGACGAATCTCATGGCAGATGGTCGATTCCAGTACCAGCTCGCTGCCCGGCTTGAGACCGAAGTTGATTGAATCATCCACGGCGCAGGCGACCCAGTGGCTGTCCGTGACCCGGGCAACCGCGGCAAAGCGCATGCCGGTGAGGTGCTTGACCATGCTCAAAACGACCGGCACGGCCGGGATCGCACTGATCGCCTCGACATCCAACGCAAACTCTGGGCGGGTCATCGGATCTGGCTCTGAAAGGTGAGGGGGCAGCGTAGCGTGAAATGTTGAGTATGGCGAATCCCGGAGGGCAGCCGCGTAATGCCCTTGGGCGCCTGGTCGCTGCGGGTATAAAGCCCGGTTAATCACTGTTGCAGATTGAACCCTGGCCTCTGCAAGAGGGTCGGTTCTTTAGTGCCCCGGGAGCAAATGTCATTTGCGTCCAGCCGGCTGTTTGCCGTGGGTCGCCGTTGCAATACTTCCCTGCCTTATGTCTCTCCAATAACAGGCCCATGGATGGCCGTCGCGAGGTTGAACGATGATAGCGTTGCACCGATTTGCACTGTTGATGACCACTGCCGCGATGCTCAGCGCCTGTGGCGAAACGGCCAAGCTGCCGTTCCAGGCCGGCGTCGGTCCGCAACCGCAGCTGCCCGAGCCCAACAGTTCGCTGATTCCGACGGTCAAGGTGTCCAAAGCCGTGGGCTGGAATGGCGCCGACACGCCCAAGGCCGCCGAAGGCTTCAAGGTCAGCGCACTGGCCGAGAACCTCGATCACCCGCGCTGGCTGTACAGCCTGCCCAATGGCGACATTCTGGTCGCCGAAAGCAACAAGCCGCCAAAGCCTGAAGGCGCGAAGGACGGCGGCTCAGGGGTATTGGCCTGGATCAAACGCACGGCCACCGGCATCGTCATGAGCCGTGTCGGCGCCGAAGCCGAGAGCGCAAACCGCATCAGCATCCTGCGTGACGCCGACGGTGACGGCCGTGCCGAGATGAAAAAAGTCTTCCTCAGCGGCCTGACTTCGCCGTTCGGCATGGTGCTGGTGGGCAACGAGCTGTTCATCGCCAACGCCGACGCGGTGGTCAAAGTCCCGTACAACGCCGGCCAGACCGAGAGCACCGTCACCCCGGTGAAAGTCACTGACCTTCCGGCCGGGATCAACCACCACTGGACCAAGAACATCATCGCCAACCGCGAAGGCACCAAGCTTTACGTCACCGTGGGCTCCAACAGCAACGTGGCCGAAAATGGGCTTGAGGCCGAAGAAGGCCGTGCGGCGGTGTGGGAAGTGGATGTCAAAACCGGGCAGAAGCGCCTGTTCGCCAGCGGGTTGCGCAACCCCAACGGGCTGGCCTGGAAACCCGGCAGCAACGAGCTGTGGACAGTGGTCAATGAGCGTGACGAAATCGGCAGCGATCTGGTGCCCGATTACCTGACGTCGGTCAAGGATGGGGCCTTTTACGGCTGGCCGTGGAGCTACTACGGCAACCATGTCGACAGTCGTCTGCAACCGCCGCGCCCGGACATGGTCGCCAAGGCCATTGCCCCCGACTACGCCCTCGGCACCCACGTTGCGCCGCTGGGTCTGACCTGGTCCGACGCGCGCGGCATGCCGGCGAACTTCTCGGATGGCGTATTTATTGGCGAGCACGGTTCGTGGAACCGCAATCCGCAATCGGGTTATAAAGTGGTGTTCGTCGCCTTCAAGGACGGTCGCCCATCGGGCATGCCGGTGGATTTCCTGACCGGGTTCCTGAACGCCGACGGCGATGCCCAGGGCCGGCCAGTGGGCGTGATTCTCGACAACAAAGGCGCATTGCTGGTCGCCGACGACGTGGGCAACAAGGTCTGGCGCGTCAGCCAGGCCAAATAAGGCCAAGCGTGCGATAAATGAAAAATGCCGGCGATGAGCCGGCATTTTTCGTTTCATGTCTCCTGACAAAGACACGTCAATTCGGACGAAGGCGGTCAGGTGCTTTCCCGCGACAGAATCTGATACCCGGTGACAACCTGCTGCGCACTGCGCGGCTGACCTTCGCGTCGGTCCCGGGCGGCGGCCACCAGCAATTCACCCGCGCGACGCCCGATGTCGTAAGGGTCGACCGCAATGGTGGTAATGGTCGGGGTGCAGTAACGCGACACTTCAAAATCGCCGAAGCCGGCCACGGCCATATCGCCCGGCACCTTCAGCCCGCGACGGTGGCATTCCATGACGGCGCCGAACGCCGACAGATCGCTCACGCACATCACCGCATCGGTGTCCGGCCATTGCTGCAGCAGGAGGGCAACCGATTCGCCGCCGTGGCTCATGGTAATCGGCGATTCGCCGTGCTCGATCAGCCGAGGCGCTAAACCCAGTGCACTGAGGGCCTGAAGGTAACCGCGCTGGCGCTGCCGGCCGCGATCATCCAGCACCGACGCTCCGCCGATGAACGCGATGCGCCGGTAGCCTTTGTCGTGCAGGTGACGAACCATGCTCGCCGCGGCTTCAACATTGGAAAAACCCACTGACTGCTCGATCGGGTTGTCAGGCACGTCCCAGGTCTCGACCACGGGCACTTGCGACTGCAGCAGCATCTGGCGGGTGCTGTCCAGGTGTGAACCGCCGGTGAGCATGATGCCCAGCGGACGATGCCGCAGCAGCGTGCGCACCAGCAGGGCTTCTTCGTCGAGGTGGTAATCGGTGTCGCCCAGCAGCAGACACAAGCCGTGTTTGCCGAGCACGTCATTGAGCCCGCGAACAGTGTCGGCGAAGTTGGAACTGACCAGCGACGGCACCAGCGCCACGACGAACTCGGAACGCCCGCTGGACAATGCGCCCGCCGAGGCATCGGGCACATAACCGAGGCTGTCGATGGCGGCCTGTACGCGCCGGGTGGTTTGCGGGGACACATCGCGTCCGGCCAACACCCGCGACACGGTCATCTTCGACACGCCGGCGAGCCTGGCCACATCGGCCATGCGGGGCACGGCGGCGGGCTTGTCTTGATCTTTCACACTCATAACGTCGGCTGTCGTCCTGCTATCCGGGCCAAGGCGCGTCGTTGAGCGCCCGGTCGTCGAAATATACAGGGTCGATGGTCGCTGCGTGGGTGCAAAATCTCGCGCGTTCAGCTTGAAAACCGGCGCGCTCCCAAGACGCAAAGCACGACTCCCGCCGTGACGCCCAGCATGCCCGGGCTCACGCGTTCATCGAGCAGCGTCGCGGCCAGTGTCAGGCCAAAGAACGGTTGCAACAGCTGCAACTGGCCAACCGCCGCGATCCCGCCCTGTGCCAGGCCTCGGTACCAGAACACAAACCCGATCAGCATGCTGAACAGCGACACATAGCCCAGACTCCACCAGGCCTGTGCGCTGATACCTGACAGCGAGGGCGGCGCGCTGATGGCGGTCATCACCAACATGAGCGGCAAGGCCAGCACCAGTGCCCAGCAAATCACCTGCCAACCGCCCAGGCTGCGGGACAGTTTGGCACCCTCGGCGTAGCCCAGGCCACAGACCACCACTGCCAGCAGCATCAGCAGATCGCCGGTCAGCGAAGCCGCCAGACCTTGGGCGCAGGCAAAGCCGACGACCAGCGCGCTGCCCAGCAGCGAACAAAGCCAGAACGTCGGCCGGGGACGCTCGCCGCCACGCAGCACGGCGAACACGGCGGTGGCCAGCGGCAGCAGGCCGATGAAGACGATGGAGTGCGCCGACGTGACGTGCTGCAAAGCCAGTGCAGTGAGTAACGGAAAGCCGACCACCACGCCGCTGGCCACTATCAACAGCGCGAACCCCTGCTGGCGCCGGGGACGTTGTTCTTTCAACAGCCACAGCAGGCACAGCGCGACAACACCGGCGATGGACGCCCGCGCCACGGTCAGAAACAGCGGCGCGAATTCCAGCACGGCGATCCGGGTGGCCGGCAGCGATCCGCTGAAAATGATCACGCCGATGAGCCCGTTAAGCCATCCACTCATCTGGGGCCGATTAGCAAGCGGCTGAAGCTTTGAGGAATGTTCCATGACGGCGAGCCTTTGACGGGACGAGCGCACCGCGTACATGAGCGCGACAGCTTGTCGGAAGGATGGGCGAGCTTGGTTTCGTCTTGGCACCCTAAAGCGCAGACTCGGGACAATCAAAAAATTGTCATGGATACAGTGTCATGCCCCGCGCCCGTTACAAATCGCTGGTCGACCGGCTCGCCGCTGAGATCGCGGCTGGCAAACTTCCACCGGGAACGCGCCTGCCGACCCATCGACAGCTGGCCGCGCAAGAGGGCTTCGCGCTGGTCACCGCGTCCCGGGTGTACGCTGAGCTTGAAGCCATGGGGCTGGTCAGCGGCGAGACCGGACGGGGGACCTTTGTCCGGGAAATCAGCCTGCCGCTCAGCCACGGAGTCGATCAGCACGCCACCGCCCCGGGCGTACTCGACCTCAATTTCAATTACCCCACGCTGCCGGGTCAGGCCGAGCTGCTGCGCACCGGTCTTCGGCAGTTGGCGCTGTCCGGTGATCTGGACGCCTTGTTGCGCTACCAGCCCCACGCCGGGCGTGGCCGTGAGCGGGCCTGCATGGCTCGGCATCTGGCTGAACGCGGCTTGACGGTTCAGGCAGAGGAGGTGGTCATCGTCAGCGGCGCACAACAGGGTCTGGCCGTCACCGTGATGGCCTTGCTGAAACCGGGTGATGTGGTCGCGGTGGACGCGCTGACCTATTCGGGCTTCAAAGTATTGGCTGAGGCCTGCCGGCTGGAGTTGTTACCAATTCCACTAACGTGCAACGGTCCCGATCTGGATGCACTCGAACGGCTATGCCAGCAACGACGCGTCAAAGCGGTTTACACCATGCCGACGTTGCACAACCCGATGGGTTGGGTCATGGATGTGTCGTGGCGAGCGCGTTTGATTGCCATCGCCCGGCAGCGTGATGTGCTGCTGATCGAAGACGCGGCCTACGCGTTTCTGGTCGAGGACGCGCCGCCGCCGCTGAAGGCCCTGGCCCCTGAACTGACGGTGTACGTGTCGGGCTTCTCGAAAAACGTCGCCACCGGTTTGCGGGTGGGGTACGTGGTCGCCCCGCTGGACAGAATTGCCGCCATTGAGCGCGCGATCCGGGCGACTGCCTGGAACACGCCGGGCGTGATGACCGCGCTGGTGTGCGGCTGGATTGAGGACGGCACCGTTCTGCGCCTGGAGGCCGAAAAACGCCACGATGCCCGAGCCCGACAAACGCTTGGCCGGCAGCTGCTGAACGGTTTGAACGTCGTCAGTCACCCGGCGTCCTACTTTATGTGGCTGCCACTGCCTGAAGACGCCAGGGCCGATCAGGTGGCAAGTGAATTATTGGGCAACAAGGTTGCGGTATCGACCGCCGAGCCTTTCGCGACCACCAACGCGGTGCCCCATGCCATACGTCTGGCACTGGGCTCCCTGGACCGTGAAGCGTTGGCGGGGGCATTGGGCGAGGTGGCTCGCACGGTCGGCCGGTACGTTTACTGAGTAGCGTGAAAGGGCGGGCAAGCGGCTTTGTTGAAGCATCGGTAACGGTGTTTCTCAGCCTGACTACCATTCCGGAAATCGATAGTCACCATCACGGCAGGTGCGTTCTCTTTTTTTCCGAAAGGAAGGAGGATGGCCCCATACCGAACTTGCTTTAGAAGGACGCCACGCGATGAGACTTTCAACCCTGCTGACCCTTGTCGCCGTGCTGTCCAGCGGTTTCGCCGCAACGGGCGCTGCTCATGCCGCCGATGCCGAGGCCTGCCATTTGCTGCCGGTGGTTGAAAGCCGCGTGGCGCTTCATTCGTCTCAGAGCGTCGGCGTGCTCTACAGCGAAAACACCGTCAGCACCCTTGAATACCTTGAGCGCTACCATGCGGTGGCACTGAAGGGTGTGAAGAATGGCGCGCTAGACGCACGGATCCGTGACGCCTTCATCAGCAGCTCCGATCCGAAGCTGGCGGTGGACTGGTTGAAGGGCTCACTGCAGAAAGAATTTGCGTCGGTGACGGTCTACGAGAATCTGGATGCGCTGATGCAAGCGCGCCCTGACGTCGTCGTGATGCTCGACACCTACAATCGCCTGGTGTCCAAACGCAACTCGCAGGTCGAGGCGCGCTTCGCAGCGACGTTCTACGACTCTAACCTGCAATTCATCGGCAAAGCCGAAGGCCTGGGTTTCAAGGAATTGAACTCGGTGTGGGTTCGTGACAAGGCCGCGCCGGAGATCGCTGCGCAGATCAATCAGCAACGTGATTTGCAGATCAATGCACTGAAGCAATTCGACGCCTCGCTCAAGGCGCTGGTGACCACCGGTCATACGGCGGAAGTGGCGAGCAACTGATCAGTTACGCATCGCTGCTCAGGGTATCAGTGGGCGTATCCGGCGCTGAGAATCATCCGTGATCGCTGTGCCCTGAGGGGTCGTATTGCGGGCGAGCGCGCCTGCGCAGCGCCTGGGCTCTGTGTCCAGAATTGCGTCCTCAATCACTGCGTCAGGAACTCGCGCAAGCGCTGCTGCAGACGGTCGACGGCATTGTCCATCGCCAGGAAGCTTTCAACCGGCATCACCTGCCAGCGCTGGCCTTCATCACCAAAGACCACCTCATCGAACAGGCCTTCGCGCACCTCGGCCACAAAAAAACAGGTGTCGAGACCGTTGTTCCCCTGGCCGGGGTAGACCTGCTTGTGAATGAATGATGCAGGGTCCAGGACGATGCCGAACTCCTCAAGCGTTTCCCTCACGGCACAGTCTTCCGGCGTTTCGTCGCCTTCGCGCCCGCCGCCGGGCAAGTCCCACAGGCCCGGCCACGGAATGTCCGGCTTATTGTCGCGCTGGTAGGTCAACAGCCTGCCATTGCACAGAATGGCCACTTTTGCGCCTGAAAAGGGAGGGTGCATAGAGAGGGTCACGCCTTGGGTCATTCGATACCCACAAGTTAACACTTCCCGGCTGAAGCCGGTCCCACAGGAACACCACGCGCACAAGTGGGACCGGCTTCAGCCGGGAAGACGTCATGCGCCACACTGCAAAATTGACATTACTCATACTGGCCTTTTCCCGGCTAAAGCCAGTCCCACAGAAACAGCGCGTACTTCCCGGCTGAAGCCGGTCCCACAGGAACACCACGCGCACAAGTGGGACCGGCTTCAGCCGGGAAGACGTCATGCGCCACACTGCAAATTTAACATTATTCATACTGGCCTTTTCCCGGCTTAAGCCGGTCCCACAGGAGCGCCGCGTGCGACTTGCGTCCCACCACATTCAGGAGCAGCCATGGACATTGCATCACTCAAAGCGGCGTACCAAGGCTACATCGCCTGCCTCAATCGTCAGGACTGGCTGGCGTTGGGTGACTTCGTGGACGAGCACGTGCGTTACAACGGGGAACGCGTCGGACTGGACGGTTATCGGCGCATGCTGGAGGAGGACTTTCGCCGCATCCCCGACCTGCGCTTCGTCATCGACCTGCTGATCGCCGAGCCGCCACGTATCGCTGCGCGCCTGTGCTTCGACTGCACGCCCGCAGGTGAGTTGTTCGATGTACCGGTCAACGGCAGAAGGGTGAGGTTTACAGAGAACGTGTTCTACACGTTGGAGGCGGGGCGGATCGTCGCTGTCCAGTCGGTCATCGACAAGGCGACGGTGGCGGCGCAGGTACTGATGACCTGACACCGCCTGAGCGCGTCGAGGCGCTGCTGACTCACCACCCGCGCGGGCAGCCAGTCAGCATCAGCACCGACTGTCAGTGCAACGCGCTGGCGCGATTCTTCGCCACATCCTCCGCTTTGACTTCGCCATTGCTTTGGCCGAAGCGACGCAGCACGAAGGTGCTGACAGCCGCCAGCTCGGCGTCGCTGTAGCTTCGGGCAAAATCAGGCATGCGCTGATCGACGCGGTCGGCCGTTGGGGTGTGGCCCTCCAGCAATGTCGCGACCAGATTGCGCCCTTTTGGATCGTTGACGGTTTTCAGACCGGCCAACCCGCCTGCCGGCGACTGCCTCCCGCTGCCGTCGAGCTGGTGGCAGGCCACGCAGGTGTCGTTGAACAGCTTCTGCCCCAGGCCTTTTTGCAGGGCAGCATCGTTCATGACCATGGACGGCCGGGGGATGCCTTCGCTTCGCGCCGGCGTGCTCTTGAGGTACACCGCCATGGCTTTCAGGTCGGCGGGGTCGAGGTAGCGCAGACTGTGCTCGACCGCGTCACCCATCGGCCCGCCCGCGCCGCCGAAACCGGCAGCGTAGCCCTTGGACAGGTAGCTGACGATGGCCTCTTCAGGCCACGCGCCGATGCCGTATTTGGCGTCGGAACTGATGTTGTAGGCCTGCCAGTTGCCCAGCTCTGCACCGGCCAGGGAGTTGCCGGTGCTCATGGCCTGGAAGATATTGCGCGGGGTGTGGCACTCGCCGCAGTGGCCCGGGCCCTGAACCAGATACGCGCCGCGGTTCCATTCAGCGGACTGTTTGCTGTCCGGTACGAAGCGCTCGTTGGAGGCGAAGATCGCGTTCCAGAACATCATTCCCCAGCGCTGGTTGAACGGGAAGCCGATCTTGTTCTCGGGCGGCGCCTGCTTGACCGGCTCCAGGCTGAACAGATAGCCCTTGATCGCCAGAATGTCTTCGCGGGGCATCAACGTGTACGAGGTGTAGGGGAAGGCCGGGTAGTAATGCTTGCCGTCCTTGCCGACGCCTTTTTGCAGGGCATCGACAAATTCGTCGTCGGTCCAGTTACCGATGCCGGTTTCCTTGTCCGGAGTGATGTTGGGCGAATACAGGCTGCCGAACGGCAACTTGAATTCCAGCCCGCCAGCGTATGGCTTGCCGCCCGGTACGACGTGGCAGGCCACGCAGTCAGCGGCACGTGTCAAGTACTCGCCCTTGCTCATGGGCGCGGTGTCGCTCGCGTAAACGGTGCTCGCCAGGCAGCCGGCCACGAGTCCGAGCGCAGTGTTGAAAACTTTCATGACGCGCTCCTCAAACAGTGAAATAGCCAAAGCGGCTCAACGGCAAACGACGTTCGCGCACACCGGTCGCGGCGTACACGGCATTGACCAGCGCCGCCGCAGCGGGCACCGCGCCGGTCTCGCCGACACCGCCAGGCGTCTCGACGCTGTCGACGATGTGCACTTCCACAGGCGGCGCATCGCTCATGCGGATCTGCCGGTATTCATGGAAGTTGGTCTGTTGCACCTGGCCTTTCTCGATGAGGATTTCGTTGAACAGCGCAGCCGACAGGCCGAACAGCGTGCCGCCTTCCATCTGCGAAGCAACGGACGTCGGGTTGTTGGCAAAACCGCAATCGATGACCGTCAACAGCCGCGTGATCCGCAAGCCTTTGTCGCCCTGTTTCTCCAGCTCGACGATGGTCGCGACGAAACTGCCGAACACCGCCGTCACCGCCACGCCACGACCGGCACCGGCAGGCAGTGGCTTGTCCCACTCCACCAGTTGCGCCGCCTTGGTCAGCACGGCCTGGGCGCGGGGTTGGGATTGCATCAGTGCCAGTCGGTACTTCACCGGATCGACCTTGGCGTTGTGTGCCAGCTCGTCGATGAAGCACTCGATGGCATACGTGCTGCGCAGCGGACCGACGCCGCGCCACCAGGAAACCGGGATCACCTCCGGGTCGTGGCGGATGTAGCGCACTTGCAGGTTGGGCAGGGTGTAGATCGGATCCTTGGCCACTTCAACGGCATCACCGTCGACGCCATCGGGCGGCAAGGATCCGATGTAGGCGGCCATCACCGAGGCCCCGGCGATGCGATGTTCCCAGCCGACCGGGCGCAGGTCTTTGTCGAGCGCGGCGTTGAGGCGGTCGACGTAGTGCGGACGATAACGGTCGTGGGTCATGTCCTCTTCGCGGCTCCAAATCAGCTTGATCGGGTAGCTCAACTGGCGAGCGATATCCACCGCCTGGAAGATGAAGTCGGACTCCAGACGACGGCCGAAACCGCCACCGATCAACTGGTTGTGGATGACCACTTTTTCGACCGGCATGCCGCAGACTTTCGCGGCGCCCATCTGCGCCAGCCCCGGCGCCTGGCAGCCCACCCACAGCTCGCACGCATCGGCGCGCACATGGGCCACGCAGGTCATCGGCTCAAGGGGCGAGTGCGAAAGAAAAGGTTGCTCGTAGATAGCTTCGAAGCGGCTGGAGGCGTTTTTCAGCGCGCCGGCGATGTCACCGGACTGGTGCGCGAACACGCCGTCACCCGCACTGGCATCAAACAGCGATTTGTCCAGCTGGGCCGAATCCAGGCTTGCATGAGGGCCCATGTCCCACTCGATGTCTAACGCTTTCAGCGCTTGCTGGCAGGACCAGAAGTTGCTCGCCGTGACTGCAACGGCATTGTCCAGGCGAACGATGTCGCGCACCCCGGCGATCTTGCGCGCGGCGTCTTCATTCTTCAGGCCGCGCAGCTTCCCGCCATGGACCGGGCAGGTGAGGGTGGACGCGATCAGCATCCCCGGCACTTGCAGGTCGATGGTGAATTTGGCCGTACCGTTGACCTTGTTGGGGGTGTCCAGTCGCTGCACCGGCTTGCCCAGCAGCTTGAATTCGCTGATCGGCTTGAGCGGGATGTCGGAGGGCAACGGAAGCGCTGCGGCGGCGTCAACCAACTCGCCGTAACCGGCACTCAGGTTGTTGGGGCCAATGACCCGACCGTTCTCGGCATGGCACTGACTCGGCGCGACTTTCCAGCGCATCGCGGCGGCCTGGATAAGCACGATGCGCGCGGCGGCGCCGGCCTTGCGCAATGGCTCCCAGCTGTAGCGTGTGGAGGTGGACCCGCCGGTGGCCTGGAAGCTCAGCAGCGCGTCGGTATACAGCGCGGCATTGGGCGGAGCCTCGGTAATGGTGATCTGGCTCAAAGGCACTTCGAGCTCTTCGGCAACCATCATGGCGATGCCGGTCTGGACGCCCTGGCCCATCTCGATCTTCGGCGAAATCAGCGTGACGGCGCCGCTGTGATCGATGCGCACAAATGCGCCGTAGCCCTGCTCGGCGTTGGCGCCCAGGCTGGCGCCCTTGACTGCCTCGGCGGCAAAGCTGCGAGTGATTGTCGCCGGCAGGTAAGTGCCGATGACCAGACCGCCCAGCAGTGCGCCGCTCTTGAGCAACCCGCGACGCGAGAGCATCGCGGCAGATGAATGTGATTCGGACATGATGACTTCCTTCAGGCATGACTGACGCTTTTGATGGCGGCGCGAATGCGGGTGTAGGTGGCGCAGCGGCAGAGGTTGCCCGACATGGCGTCGACGATCTGCTCGTCGTTGGCTTTGGGGTGCTGCTGCAACAGCGCGACGGCGGACATGATCTGCCCCGACTGGCAGTAGCCGCATTGCACGACTTCATGCGCCAGCCAGGCCTGCTGTACGGCCTGACCCACCGGCTGCTCGCCGACCGCTTCAATGGTCGTGACCTTGCGACCGGCCACTGCGCTGACCGGCAATACACATGAACGCACGGCCTGGCCATCCAGGTGGACGGTGCACACGCCACACTGAGCGATGCCGCAGCCGTACTTGGTACCCGTCAGGCCCATCACGTCGCGCAGGACCCACAACAATGGCATGTCGTCAGCGACATCCAGGTCGTGCTCCTGGCCGTTAATCATCAATTTCTGCATCGCAACCTCAGAAGGTCATCACGGTTGACGCACTCCACCACGAGCAGTGTCGCGGAAGGGCATCAAGGCTTCGGTTTGTTTTGATAGCGCCGTGCCGTTGGTCAGCGCTTTATAGGGGTCTGTTCGGGATCATGGAGTGGTCACGAGTCAGCGAAGCGGATGGTAGTACGTTCATCCGGCCTTTTGTTTAAATACGTTAAAAAATATTTCACGATTTCACGTTTATTTAATGCCTGTCACCTGGCTGCGCCGAAAGCAGGCAGGCCGATAGGGCGACGCACCAAAATACGACTTGAAGTCCTATACCCAATCCTAAAAGTATGCTTCCTCCCAGTTCGGGTAATAATCTATTGCCAGAGTTGATGTAATCAAAATGCGCATCGATACCAGTGATGGGCTGTATCGATTTTAAGTATTTATCATCAACGCGGATCGCGAACAGAATGGGTCCCAGAAGCAAAACGACAAGCGCTTTGCTCACTGACTACTTAATCAAACTTCTGGAGAACCACCATGAAAGTATTAGCCTTCGCCGCCCTGTCCCTGGTAAGTGTTTTTGCAGCCGCTAGTGAACTTCCCGCCGCACAACATGCGCCACTGACTCAGGTAGAGCAGTACAACCAGCACAAAGGCCTGGACATTGCCAAGGTCATCAGCACCAAGACTGCTCAGGACCCACAGAAAGTAGATGGTCCAGTGCAATCCACCATGGTTTATGTTGACCACGCTGGTGTGACCCACAGCCTTGACTACACCATCATGGGCTACGGTCGTCAAAATGGTTGATCGCCAGTGCCCTGGCGGCTTCAACTACAAACGCTACAAAAGAAACGCTGCATTGAATGCAGCGTTTTTTTTGCCTGTTATTTGGTCGCGGAACAACTTCCCTTCGAGGTATTGCTGTTTAAGCTTTCGCGCCGGTTTATATTTTAAGTGCGCAGCAGGCGCCGACAATATTCGCGTTCAGGGCATCTGTTGGATGAAGTTGATGAACGCTTTCAACGGAGACGGCAAATAACGACGCCCGGGGTAATAAAGAAACGGGCCGCTAAAGGTTTGCCACCATGGCTCGAGCACAGGCTCCAGCGTGCCGCTGTCCATGTACGGCCGCAGCCAGTCTTCAAACAGATACACCATGCCGAGCCCGTCGACAGCGGTTTGCACGGCCAGGTCGACGGCGCCGCCGATGCGCACGGTCAGCGGACCGCGAGGGTCGATGCGGACCTGTTCGCCCTCGCGCTCGTATTCCCACAATGGCACTGAACCGCTGGGAAATTTGCCGCGCACGCAACTGTGATCGAGCAGTTCGCGCGGGTGTTGCGGGCGGCCTCTGGCATTCAGATAGGCAGGCGATGCGGCCGTGGCGAAACGCTGGACGCGTGGGCCGATCGGCACGGCGATCATGTCCTGCTCGAGCCGATCATCGTAACGTATGCCCGCGTCGCATCCTGCGGCAAGCATGTCGACGAAGCTTTCTTCGGTAATGACTTCCATGCGGATGTCGGGGTGCGCCTGCAGAAACGGCGTGATGATCGAGGGGAGGATCAGCCGCGCGGCGCTCACCGGGACGTTGAGCCGCAGCGTGCCCGAGGGGCGATCGCGGAAATCATTGACCACGTCCAGCGCCGCTTCGACCTCGCCAAGGGCCGGCACGATGCGCTCCATCAGTCGCGCGCCGGCCTCGGTGGGCACGACACTGCGCGTGGTGCGGTTGAGCAGACGCACGCCCATCCGCGATTCCATGCGGCGAACTGCGTCGCTGAGGCTTGACGGCGACTTGCCGCTCAAGCGCGCTCCTTCGCGAAAGCCGCCTGCGTTGACGACTGCCACAAAAGACAGCAAATCCTGAATGTCTGTTGCCATTGTCCGCTCACTCGTACAGCCCGTGCCGATTGCACCTGATTATCAGCGTAGCGGTCAACGCCTATAGTCGCTGCATCCACCCTTACAGCAACGATCAACGAGGCGTCACCCATGACTCAGGCGAGTAAAGCAGGGACTTTTTCCATCGGCGGCAGCACCGTCAATCGCATGGGCTATGGCGCCATGCAACTGGCCGGACCGGGGGTTTACGGGCCGCCCAAGGATCACGCTGGCGCCATTGCCGTACTGCGGGAAGCGGTGGCATCGGGCGTCAATCACATCGATACGTCCGATTTTTACGGCCCTCACGTCACCAACCGATTGATCCGTGAGGCCTTGCATCCTTATGCGGACGAGCTGTTGATCGTGACCAAGGTCGGCGCATCACGCGGGACAGATGCTTCATGGAATCCCGCCAACAGCCCGGCCGAACTGGTCAGCGCGGTGCATGACAACTTGCGCAATTTGGGCGTTGATGTGCTGCAGGTGGTCAATTACCGGGCCTGGGGCACCGGGCATTCGCCCGATGAGCAGTCGATCGAGGCGCAGTTCACGGCACTGGCCGAATTGCAGCAGCAGGGTCTGATCCGGCACTTGGGCCTGAGCAACGTCAGCGCGAAGCAACTTGCCCAGGCGCAGAGCATTGCCGATGTCGTTTGCGTGCAGAATCATTACAACCTGGCGCATCGGGACGATGAGCACTTGATCGCCGAACTCGGCAAGCAGGGCATTGCCTACGTGCCGTTCTTTCCGCTGGGCGGCTTCACGCCGTTGCAATCACAAACCTTGTCGGATGTCGCTTTGCGCCTCGACTCCTCGCCGATGTGCGTGGCCCTCGCGTGGTTGCTGCAGCGGGCGCCGAACCTGCTGCTGATCCCGGGCACGTCCTCGGTGGCGCACCTGCACGAAAACCTGAGCGCTGCCGAGCTGGTGATTCCACAGGAAATGCTCGCCGAACTCGACGGGCAAGGTGCTTGAGCGCGATTGCGCTGCGTTAGTGGGACCGGGCTTAGCCGGGAAGAGGCCAGCGGCATCACCCTCGCTCTTGCAGCGTGACCACCAGCGCTTTCCCGGCTGAAGCCGGTCCCACGGTTTATACGCGGTGTCTTGGTGGGACTGGCTTTAGCCAGGAAGATGGCGGGCCCGACATTGCCACCGGATGCTACGCAGGTGATCCGTAGGAGCCGGCTTGCTGGCGAAGGAGGTGTGTCAGTCGCCGGGTGTGTCTCCTGGGAACCGCGTTCGCCAGCAAGCCGGCTCCTACAGTATCGGGTTGTGCCGACAACGCCGGTCCTACTGTTTATACGCGGTGTCTTGGTGGGACTGGCTTTAGCCAGGAAGATCGCGGGACCGACATTGCCACCGGATGCTACGCAGGTGCTCTGTAGGAGCCAGCTTGCTGGCGAAGGTGGTGTGTCAGTCGCCGGGTATGTCTCCTGGGAACCGCGTTCGCCAGCAAGCTGAACTGGCCTAATGATTTTGGACATCTCAATCGGACGCTATGATGGCGTCCAAATCCGAGGTGTTATGGGCATGCGTACTTCTTATTCAAATGAATTCAAACTCAAGGCTGCG